>ENA-UOOD01000067-UOOD01000067.1-human-gut-metagenome-genome-assembly--contig:-CS67-NODE-67-length-144574-cov-6.604896_pt1 | contig 144574 bp, 130 predicted proteins | sample MGYA00242464_ERZ724011 | MGnify/ENA metagenome assembly ERZ724011 | reverse complement strand
GAGCGCCACCTTGCCAAGGTGGAGGTAGCGAGTTCGAGCCTCGTAATCCGCTCCATAATATGGTGTCATAGCCAAGTGGTAAGGCGTGGGACTGCAACTCCCTGACCCCCAGTTCAAATCTGGGTGACACCTCCAGAAAAAAGAGAAGATACGCTTTTGGCGTGTCTTCTCTTTTTAGTTAAATCCACCCTTGCGGGTGGGTGAAATCCTCGCTTTGCTCGGGTGAAATCGCTGCGGCGGTGGGTAGCTTTACCGAAGTCAAAGGCTTCGATTTCACCATGGGCGAAGCCCATGATTTCACCGCGCGCCAGCGCGATTTCACTTACTTTTTTATTTCAAGACGAAGCTAAAAGTGTAAAGAAAGAGGTAGTTACTGTGCTTGAAAGTAAACTTGTTACTCAATCAATGGATTTTGCCGTAAAAGCACTAAAGCTTTGTGATGGAATCAAAGGTCATCATTCTATTGTAAATCAACTTGAAAGATCAGCTACAAGCATTGGTGCTAATATCAGAGAAGCGAATTATGCACATAGTAAGCCTGATTTTGTTTCAAAATTACATATTTCACTCAAAGAGTGTTATGAAACAGAGTATTGGCTCGAGCTTATGTTAAGAGCAGGACTTTTACAAGATGATGTTGCAAAGAATTTGTTGCACGATTGCGGCTCAATTCGCAGAATGTTAGTTGCATCTGTTAATACGGTTAAGAATAAGGAGTGAAATTGGTTATTTTTCCTTTTCCACTTGACAATCCTCACCAACTATGTTACACTAAAATACGTGAAGGGGAAGCCACCCATTGGAAAAAACGTTATTCACAAACTTTGCAAGTTAATAACAGAGGGGGGAGATACCCATCGAAAAAAACATCAGCGTTGTTGACGAGCAAGGCAACGAATATGAAGCGACCTACCCCAGAAGGGCTAAAGGTCTTGTAAAATCCGGCAGGGCGCGCTTCATTTCTGAAAATAGAATATGCCTTGCGAGCCCTCCGGCAAAATTATCGGAGGTTAACAATATGGAAAACATTAATAATAAAGCTAATACGCAAGAAGTCAAAGAGGAAGCAGTCATCATCGTCAAGGAAGCTCCTACAGCCGAAAAGCCGGCATCCTCAAAATACACGCTCGACTATGCACTTGAACAGCTTGAAAAGATTCGCGAAGAAGAAAAAGTCTTCTCGGAGGATATCCTTAAAAGAATCTGCGAGGTTAAGACCAGTGACGCCGAGTATGGCGACATCGGCGCACAGTCAAAGGGAATGGCGCTTCAAGCCTTGGCAGAGGAGCATGGGCAGACTAGCCGCAAGCTGATTGACTTCTATCATGGAATGGTTAACGAGCTTAAGCCGCCCAAAGAGCCTAAGACAAACAGATCGGAATTCCTTGATTTAGTAAAGGATTGTACCGCTGCGGCGGGTCCGGGTGCTACGCTCCCCGATTTCGAGAAGATTTGGAATGCTATGTGCCGCTAAAACATATTTTGCTCCCACCCTTTTGGATGGGAGCATTTTTATATCTGTATGGCAAAAACTTGCTCGGAACCATGATTTGTTGGCTCCGAGCAGGTTTCAATTATTTACACTATATTAATGCTGTCACACCTGACTGTTATGGTCAAGGAAGTCCATAACATCATCAACAGTGGTGAACGCCAGCGAGGTGCAGGTGTCAGCACAGCCGTAGTAGATGCATATTCTGCCAGTGTCAGCGTCAACAAGGTTTGCGCAGGGGAATACAACAGCGTCGGTATCGCCGATAAGCTCGTAATCCTTCTGAGGACTTACAAGATAAGATGCACCGCGTCTGAGCACCTTCCATGGCTGATCCTTATCTAAAAGCGCCGCCGAGAAGCTGTAAACATAGCCGTTGCAGGAGGTCAGAACGCCGTGATAGAAGATAAGCCATCCGCGGTCAGTCTCTATCGGAATAGGTCCTGCGCCCATCTTGGTGGACTCCCAGCCCTTAGAGGGACCCATAACGTGTCTGTGCTCGCCCCAGAAGGTAAGGTCGGGCGAAGCGCTTATGTACATATCGCCGAAAGGAGTATGACCGGAGTCAGAAGGACGGCTCATCATCATGTACTTGCCGTTGATCTTTCTGGGGAACATAACGCCGTTTCTGTTAAACGGCAGGAAAGCGTTTTCAAGCTGATGGAAGGTTACAAAATCGTAGGTATAAGCGATACCTATGGTGGGCTTCCAGCCGTAGGCGTTGCACCAGGTTACAACATACTTGTCCTCAAGCTTGCAAACTCTGGGATCGTAGCCGTATTCCCACTTGCCAACTTCTGGGATGTCGCACTCAAAGTGGATTCTTTCCTCATTGATGTCCCAGTTGATACCGTCCTTTGAGAATCCTGCGTGGATTTCCATGTTTCTTTCTCTGTCGTCAACTCTGAAAACGCCTGCGAACTTGTAGTCGCCCTTTTCAAAGGGAACAACCGAGCTGTTGAATATGGAGTTTGAAGGCTCTCTGTAGCCGTTGGCCTTTTTTACCATTATGTGGTCTCTTTCGATTATGGGGTTTGCGGAGTAGCGCCAAACAACATCGCGGCAGCCCTCGGGCTTATCCTGCCAAGGTATGTTGGGTAATGATGTACCGTTGATAATTTTTACATTTGCCATCTTAACACGTCACCTTTCTGGAAGCTATATTGTTATTGGTTTAATATTTTACTAACCAAATAACATTATAACATACGCTAATATTTATTTCAATAGTATTTTTTTATTTTACCAAAGTTTAACCCTGCAATATTATTATAGATGTCCTAAGGATAATATCAAGAATAAAAATCATAATATCTGTAGCGTGCTGAAAAATACGCAAAGCAATGAAATCGATTTTTTTCGATAAATGTCTTTACTATTTGACATATCAGTGCTATAATTGTAGTAATTGATTTACAATAATCGGGTGTTATATTATATTTTAAAGGATGATGATGATGAGCGAGCTGCAGGATCTGAATTATATCGATATCAAAACCATAAGAAAGAACGCTATGGAAGCAATAAACTTTTGCCAGAAGCTGATTATAACCTATGAAAATGACGGAAGCGGCGAAAACGACGAAAATATGGAAACCGCCAACCAGATAATACAACGCAATTATAGGATTCTTGCCGCAACGGCGGACGCTTTAGAGTATGATAAGCTTAATGAATATATCCCGCAGAAAATCGACCTCAGCCAGTTCCTGAACGATGTTGTATGCAACTGCCAGTCGGTTTTAAGGCGCACATGGGTAGCTTTTTCATGCGACTGTGAGGAAAATCTCTGCATCAGCGCTGATCCTGACAGGCTTCTTGCCTGCCTTCTTGCACTGATAACAAATTCCGCACAGAATATGGACAGTGAACTGGGTGAGGGTGAGATAAAGCTGAAGGCTACACGGCTCACCGACTCGGTCTCCCTTTCGGTCATAGATAACGGCTACGGCATGGAAAGCTCTGAACTCGAAGGCTTCCTGGATTACAATAAAAACAAGGGCGGTCTTGCGGTAGTAAAAAAATTCTGCGATGTTATAGGCTCCCCCCTTATAACCGATACCTCGCCGGATGGTGGATTTATGGCGTCCTTCAGGCTTCCTCTGGCAGGAAACAGCGGCATGGAAATGAGAAGCTCACAGCCGATAGCGCCCATTTCAACATTTTCGCCCTACAATATCTATCTATCCAAAATATACAACGCCATTGCTCAGTTTTAGTTGTAATAGCGTAAAAATAATATGCGTCCCGTTCTTTTATGAGAACAGGGCGCATTTTTCTGTATCAGTATTCGTACTCATATTCGCCGTTTTCAAATTTTTTAAGATATATCTTTCTTGCGATGACATAGCTCACAATGCATATAATAAGCATTATCAGCGCACCCATAAGAGCGTATATCTCAACATCATCTCCCACAAGCTTTGTGATCCAGTAGCTGGTGAAGTAAAGCTCTTTCATTATGGCCGCCGTCTTAACATCCTTTATATACCCGATGACAACAGCGGGTATATAGTAAACCGCACAGGTGATTATCATGACTATTGATACAAGTATCGGGTTGTACCTTCCGTAGGCGGTGTGACGCTTAGCATCATCGGCAAACAGGGCGATAAGGAAGCATATCGGGATTATAAAGGAAATCGCGCTGAGCGTTTCGGGATTGTCGTAAAGAGCAAGTCTTGGGACAAAGGTTCCAACTACACCCAGAATAGCCGTTTTACCTATAATCACTCCGAAAATATTTATAAGCCAGAAAAGACCGAATCTTGCAAGCGAATAAAGCATATCTCTTAATGAATCTCTTTCCATAGCGAAAAGCCTCCGATATCTGTTGTAGGATTATTTTATAATTATATTATCCAACATTTATGCCGTATTGTCAAGAAAAATTTTCATGACTATAAAAACTGCGGGGAAGCTCCTTTTTCAGAGCTTCCCCGCAAGCTTTTGGATTGCTTTGCTTTATCAGCAGCCGCAGCCGTTGTCGCAGCCGCAGTTATTGTTGTTGCATCCGCAGCTGTTGTTATTGCATCCGCAGCCGCATCCGAAACCGTTGCCTGCAAAGAGGATTATGAGGATAAGGATGATGATCCACCAGTAGTATCCGCCAAAGCATGAGTTCATAAAAATAATCTCCTTTAAATGTAGTTTTAAAGCATTTGTTTGCTTTATACTACAGTGTATGTTGAACCTGAAAATGTGTTACAGCGGTTGTGGTATCTGTCAAGCAAAAATGAAATAGAATGTATCAGGCGTATTATTCCGAGCGGAATATCCCGCCGCGTGAATATATCCGCGCAACTATGTCAAGAATCCCCATTAGCAAATTATTTAAGGATGGATATTTACTATGCTTGATTTTGATAAAACCTACGGCTGCTCCAACTTCACCGAAAATTCCTTAGAGGCGGTAAGATTCGCCGTCGCCTCCGCATCGGAATTCGGTCATACCTATGTCGGCACTGAGCATATACTTTTAGGACTTGTTCACGACGACAGCTCGGCTGCGATGGATATCCTACGCCGCTTTGCTGTGACCTACTCAGGCGTCTACTCCAGAATATGCGAAACCATAGGCAGGGGAGAGAAAACTACGCTTACGACCGCCATGTTCACTCCCGCCGCCAAGCGCTGCATAAGGCTTGCCAAAAAGACCGCCTGCGATATATCCAAAACTAAGGTCGGCACCGAGCATATCCTGTATGCGCTTCTTAACCAGCAGAATTCGACCGCACGGGGAATCTTATATGACCTGAACTGCAGTATCTCCAAGCTTTATGAGGGATGCAGCGAGGCTGTGGAAAAAAGCTCCCTCGCGGCGGAGCGCCAATCGGGAGCCAGACTTGCGAATCTTGAAAAATACGGTTTTGACATGGTAAAAAGAGCCTCCGCCAAGGGCTATGACCCATGTCTTATGCGGGATAAGGAGCTTGAACGGCTTATCGAGATCCTTCTGCGCCGTCAGAAAAATAACCCCTGCCTTATAGGCGAGGCAGGAGTAGGAAAAACAGCCATAGTCGAAGCGCTGGCTTCAAAGCTTGCTTCCGGAAACGTCCCTGCAAGTCTGCGCGGTATAAGGCTTTATTCTCTCAGCCTTACCCAGCTTTTGGCTGGAGCAAAATACCGCGGAGACTTTGAAGAGCGCCTGAAAGCCTGTATAGATGAAGCTTCAACCTCAAAGGATGTCGTCCTGTTCATAGATGAAATCCATATGCTGATGGGCGCAGGAGCGGCAGAGGGCGCAATCGACGCCGCGAATATCTTAAAGCCGATGCTTTCAAGGGGCGAGATCCGCGTGATAGGCGCAACAACCTTTGACGAATACCGCAAAACCATAGAAAAGGATAAGGCATTAGAGCGCAGATTTTCAAGCATAACGGTCGAAGAACCTTCTGAGAAGACAGCAATAGCTATGCTCTTGGGGATAAAGCCAAAATACGAGCTTCACCATGGCGTTTCTATAAGCGATTCAGCTGTGAAAGCTGCTGTTGAGCTTTCTGTGCGTATGCTTCCTATGCGCCGTCTTCCGGATAAGGCTATAGATGTTCTGGATGAAGCCTGCTCCAAGGTAAAGCTCCGCCATTACAACGAAAATGAGCTTAAGAACAATCTTTCTAAGAGCTTTTCGGGATATGTAAATGGTGCAATATCCAAGGAAAGCTATTTCGCGGAGCTTTCAAAGGAAGCCTTCCGCGGAAGCGTTCTGCCGGTGGTCAGCGAAGAGGACATTCTTGCGGTTGTATCTGCGCAGTCCTCCGTCCCGCAGAGCGCAGGGACGGTTCCTGACCTTTCGGCGATGGAAAAGGAGCTTAACCGAACCGTCATTGGTCAGCCTGAAGCAATATCCGCGCTGATATCCGCCATGAAGCGCTCAAATTCAGGTCTTAGGGATGTAAACTGCCCCATAACCTCACTTATCTTCTCCGGACCGAGCGGGGTGGGCAAGACCTCACTCGCCAAGGCTCTTGCAAAGGAAGTATTCGGCTCGGAGGATTCGCTTATAAGGTTTGATATGTCGGAATTTTCGGAAAAGCACTCGGTTTCAAGGCTGATAGGCTCGCCTCCGGGATATGTCGGCTTCGACGAGGGTGGGGAGCTCACCGAAAGTGTCCGCAAAAGACCTTATTCCGCCGTCCTGTTTGACGAGCTTGAAAAGGCACACTCCGGCGTGAGGGCACTGCTTTTGCAGCTATTGGACAACGGCTTTCTGACCGACAGCTCCGGCAGAAGGGTGTCCTTTAAAAACACTATTGTTATAATGACGACCAACGTCTCCTCAAAGGCGAATGCCTCCTGCGGCTTCGGTGCAAACAGCGTGCAGAGCGCTCCCAGAGATTCGCTTTCAAAGACCTTTTCATATGAGCTTATGAACCGTGTCGATGCTGTCTGCCCGTTCTCCAAACTTTCACAGTCGGATTGTGTGCAGATTGCAGAAAAATGCCTGAACGAGCTGAAATCAAGAGCGGAAACGGTCGGAACTCAGATTATATTTGATGAGAGCGTAGCATCAAGAATAGCCGAGAGCGCGCAGTCGGACAGCTACGGCGCACGTGAAATCAAAAGGGAGATAGTCCGGCAAATAGAAGATCCCCTTGCCGACGCCATGATAAAAGGCTCAAAGCAGATATTCTGCTTTGCCGGCGACAAGGGGATAGAACTCAGTGAATACAGTGATACCGCCAAAAACAAGGAAAAGGAAACGGCAGATATCAGCTCTTAAATTGAATCAAATGCCTGTCTGAGGTTTGATGCGCCCACTATCTCAATTCCGGGATGGGGGCGCAGAGATTTCAGCGAGTGGCGGGGGACTATGCACTTCTCAAAGCCCATGCGTTCAGCCTCCTGAATCCTAAGGTCAAGGTGCGAAACGCTGCGTATCTCTCCGCCTAAGCCGACCTCACCGAAGGCGATAACGCCATCTCCGATGGGCTTGTCCTTAAGTGAGGAATAAAGAGCCATCGCAACCGGCAGATCCGCCGCAGGCTCGTTTATGCGAAGCCCCCCGACAATGTTTACGTAAACGTCTAAATTGCCGAAATAGTAGCCCATCCGCTTTTCCATGACGGCAAGTATCAGCCAGACCCTGTTATAATCAAACCCGGTGGCAACTCTTCTGGGCGCCTGCATACTGCTTTTGGTTACAAGCGCCTGAATCTCGGCAAGTATCGGGCGGGAGCCCTCCATCGCACAGGCAACGCAGCAGCCCGAAACGCCGGAGGGTCTTCCCGAAAGAAGCATCTGTGAGGGGTTGGGAACCTCGCAAAGTCCCGAATCCCTCATTTCAAATACGCCTATTTCGTTGGTTGAACCGAAACGGTTCTTAGCGGCCCGCAGCATCCTGTATGACAGATTCCGCTCGCCCTCGAAGTACAGAACCGCGTCTACAATGTGCTCCATTACCTTAGGACCTGCAATTGCGCCGTCCTTATTGACGTGCCCGACGATAAAGAAGGGTATCTCCTCGTTCTTTGCTGTTCTCATAAATAATCCGGTGCACTCCCGCACTTGAGTTATCGAGCCGGGTGTGGAATTGATTTCGTGAATCGACATGGTCTGAATTGAGTCTATAATAACAATATCCGGCTTGTTCTGTGATATCGTTTCGCAGATGGACTGGGCGTCCGATTCCGCCAGCAGATAGAGATTTTCGCTGTCTACCCCAAGCCTTTGTGCCCTGAGCTTAATCTGACGGACAGACTCTTCTCCTGATACATAAAGGATATCCCTGCTTTTGCCAAGGTATTGGCATATCTGCAAAAGCAAAGTTGATTTGCCTATGCCCGGCTCACCGCCTAAAAGCACTATTGAGCCCTTTACAAGCCCTCCGCCAAGTACCCTGTCAAGCTCGGATATTCCGGTCTTATATCTAACCTCGTCACCCGAGACATCCGCGTCGGCGAGCTGGACTATTTTATCCGCAAGGTCAACGCCGGAGCGGCTTTTTGCAATCGTTGCCTTGGTCTGCGGAAGAATCTCTATTTCCTCAAGGGTGTTCCACGCCCCGCAGGAAGGACATCTGCCGTTCCACTTCGGGGTCTCCGCCCCGCACTCCCGGCAGACGTATGCACTTCTGGATTTTGGCATATATTTTACATTCCTTTCTTTATACGTCCTTTATGTATACAATCTATATATCCGATGTCAAGCTGAAAACGTATTCGCATATTCCCGAGAAAAGCGAAAATGCCATCATGCTCTGGTACTCTTCCGATTCCAGCTTATCCGCCTCTGCCTGATTCGATAAGAAACCGCATTCAGCCATCACCGCGGGACACTGCGCAAAGTGCAGAAGATATATTTCATCGCCAACAGGCTTGGTTTCGCGCTGGTTTTCCGGCTGTAGATTCGAGACTATTGTGTGCTGTAAAATCCCGGCAAGCCGCTCGCTCTCGGCACTTCCTTCTGGATAGAACATCTGCGCGCCGTAATACTTTGGGTCGGTAAACTGGTTCTGATGCACCGACACAAACACAGCGTTAGGGATGGAGTTGACTATTTTAAGCCGATTCTCCATGTCTGACTTTTTCTGCTTGCCAAGCCCGGTTATGCCGATATCGTGGATCGATTTGTCGCTGTCGCGGGTGATAACGGTGTCGAAGCCCGCCGCGCGGAGCATCTCGCGGAGCTTAAGCATAATGCTTAGGTTGATGTCCTTTTCCTCAGCGCCGTTAATGCTGACACATCCGCTGTCTATCCCGCCGTGACCGGCGTCCAAGATTATAACCGGCAGGCCCGCGCCGCTGTCGGTCGGGATCGCCTTTATAGGCTCGTCGTAGGTGGAAATAAATCCGAATACAAGTAAATATGCGCAAAGAAGCACAATAAGCGCTCCGATGCGGTTTGCCCAAAGCTTTTTCAACATAAGAAAACCTCCGAAATCCGTAACGGAAACCGCTTTTTGCGATTTCCTTTTGTACAAACTTATGAGGTTGTCTTATGATTTAGACTAATTTTATATTATTTTCCGTATAAAACCTTTTCCTTGACGTCTATGTGCTTATACCCGATAAGGAAAGCCAGATAGCAGGTGATAAGAAATACCAAGGGCAGCACAGTCGCTATTGCCATAGCTCCCCATGAGAGCTGTTCGATAGGCACCGGAACCGACTGAACAACGCCGTTTATCCTTTCAACCGTGTTGGGTGCTGAAAGATATGTCCACGGCACGAAGTAGAAGGTAAGCGTCTTGTAGTAGGGGTAGAAGTCGAAGCCCAAAACTCCGAATTTCGACAGATAAAGCAGTATCACAAATATATAATTGATTGCCGTGGGAACAGCACCCAGGGCAAGACCAAAGGTGGAATTGTCCCCAAGCTTGTTTCTGTCATCGTAGACGTACATTTTTTTGCCGAGCTTCCAGGCAAAATCGCCGTAGATGCATATGCACGCTCCGACAGAGCATATTCCGAAGGCGAAGCACATTATTATCCCGAATTTTTCATAGCAGGTCTGGAAGAAGAGTATTATAAATCCCGATGCCAGCCAGCATACTATAAGAAAAAGCGCGGATTTTATCAGCGAGGTCGATTTTTTCATTTTTCTGAGTTCCTTTCATGTCTTTCAAAAAAGATATCCAATAATTAATACGTCTATTATATAACAAATCTTCTGATAAAACAATAACTTTGAAAAATTTCTTGCCGGATGAATAGTTCTTAAGCTCCGGGAGATAATATTCCAAGGAAAATTCCTGAATTATGCAGTTTTTTTGCAGGATTCAGGCGAGAAAGGATGGCTTGCTATGTCAAACTCTAAATCAAGAAAAGAAAAGGTAAAAATATATAAGCCCAAGAACCAGGTTGACCCGGTGTTCAGAACCAATGTCATAGTAGATAATTATACCGACGACAATGGCAGGGTCTACAACCGATCGGAGGAGAATATCCTGCTTTCCAAGAAAGAAGTTGACGAAAACCACAAGTAAACCTTGCAAACCGCTCCCGGATGTAGTATAATTAAAAAATAATGTGGCGAGATTTTGCCTCCCGGAATACTATGGTATTAGCATTAATATTCGGGGAGGAATCGCTTTTGACAAATTACTGGTATTTTGAACTTGTAGCTGCGCTTATTCTTATTGTTTCGACTCTTTTGGCAGTACTGCTTATAAGACTTGCGGCAAGGTCGGCAGTGAGGCTTTCAAAAAGCTGTAAGCCTGCCGCTGAGGCTGTGATATATTACAGCTCCGACTGCGAGTGTTTTGAGGCCGCCATGACAGGATTAATGAAATCCTCGGCGGCAAGGGCTTTCGATTTGCGGATAAGAGTTGTTGACACCGAAAAAACTGACCAATCACGCAGATATCTTGCGGCTCTTCGGAATAAGCTGAAAACCGAGTTTGAGATTGAATGACAAACGCTTAAGGGGGCGGGGGAGACGGAAAAAAGAATAGACCCGGAAACCATTTCCGGCACGGTGGACAGCGTTACCTACCGCAACGACGACAACGGCTTTGCCGTCATAGTTCTGGATTATAACGGCGACCCGCTTACCGTAGTCGGCGCCTTGGGCAACGTTGAAGAAGGTGAGGAGCTGGAGCTTACCGGGGCGTTTGCAAATCACCCCAAGTTCGGCAGACAGTTTAAAGCCGCCGCCTGCTCCCGCTCGCTCCCGGCGACGGCTTCCGCCATACAGCGCTATCTTGCCGGCGGAGTTGTAAAGGGAATAGGCCCCGTAACGGCAAGGGCGATGGTGAAAAAGTTCGGCGACAAAACGCTTGAAATCTTGGAAAACGACCCCGAAAGGCTCGCCGAGGTGGAGGGTGTGTCCGCCGCCAAGGCTATTGCGTTCGGTGAGGAATTCAGAAAAGTAATCGGCTTCCGCGCAGTTTTGACATACTTCACAAAGTGCAACGTCCCGGCAGTGTACGGTATAAGAGCTTGGCAGAAGTACGGCATTAAAACCCTTGACCTGATAGACGAAAACCCCTACATCCTCTGCGGGACAAGCATAGAGCTGCCATTTATGAAGGCGGAGGAAATCGCAAAAGAAAAGGGAACCCCGGCTGACAGCTACAACCGCCTGAGCGCGGGCATAAAATACATATTGACCGAAAACTCCTTCTCCGGTCACACCTGTATTCCGATGGACAAGCTTGTAACCGTCGCAAAAAGCTTTTTGGGCATCGACGAGGAAAGGGTGACAAAGGTTATCAATTCCGAGGTCGGGGACGAAAACCTTTATATCTACCTCAAAAAACGCCGCCCATATGTTATGCTGAGAAAGTTCTTTGTCGCCGAAGATTACATCTCTCGCCGGCTTTCGATAATGAATACCTTGGCATACGATACCAAAATCAATTATGACGCTGTTATAGATATCGCCGAGGAGGAAAACGACATCGTTTACGAAAGCAAGCAGCGCCTTGCAATAAATACAGCTCTTTCAAAGGGCTTTATGGTGCTTACCGGCGGACCCGGAACAGGCAAAACCACAACCCTGAACGCTATAATCTCGCTTCTGGAGCAGCAGGGGGACAGGGTGCTTATCTGCGCACCGACAGGCAGAGCCGCAAAGCGCATTTCCGACCTTACGGGATACGAAGCCAAGACGATTCACCGCCTTTTGGGCGTCAAGGGCGGAGTGGGCGATTACATAGCCTTTGAGCACGATGAGAGCAACCCGCTCGACTGTGAAGCGGTCATCATTGACGAGATGTCCATGGTGGATACCCTTTTGTTCGAGTCGCTTCTGCGCGCGCTCAACATCAACTGTAAGCTTATAATGGTAGGGGACAGCGACCAGCTCCCCTCGGTCGGTGCCGGAAACGTCCTGCACGATATCATAATGAGCGGAACCGTCCCTGTGATAGCCCTGACCGAGATTTTCCGCCAGGCTCAGACCAGCGCGATAGTTACCAACGCCCACCGCATAGTAAAGGGTGAAATGCCAGACCTCAGCCGAAGCTCAAAGGATTTCTTCTTCATGCAGCGGCTTGACTTCGATTCTGCTATGGAGCTTACAATCGATTTGTGCGTGAACCGCCTTCCTACAGCATATGGCTATTCGCCTATAGAAAACATTCAGGTGCTTTCGCCCACAAGAAAGGGTCCATTGGGAACAGTCGAGCTGAACAAGCGTCTTCAAGCTGAGCTAAACCCTCCACATCGTGACAAGTCGGAGATAAAGACCCTGACCTACACCTTCCGCGTCGGCGATAAGGTAATGCAGGTCAAGAACGACTATGACCTCGAGTGGAAAAAGGGAGAGGAAAAGGGAAGCGGAATATTCAACGGTGATATAGGAATAATCTTAAAGCTGAACCGACTTTTAGGCATCATGGAGATTGACTTCGAAGGGAGAGTCTGCTCCTACGGAACGGCGAATTTAGATAATCTGGAGCTTGCATATGCCGCAACCGTCCATAAAAGTCAGGGAAGCGAGTTTGACGCGGTCATAATCCCGGTTCTGGGCGGATATGATAAGCTGTATTTTCGGAATCTTCTGTACACCGGTGTTACCCGCGCCAAAAAGCTTTTAGTGATAGTCGGATCTTCGAAGCGGCTGGAATTTATGGTAAACAACAACCTGCGCATGAACCGCTATACCTGCCTTGAAAATATGCTCAGGGAGGATGGCTCGGCAGAGGATGAACAGGCTGTTGAGCAGACGGATATCCTGCAAAACGAATCAAGCTCATAGATAATTCGATAATCACATAACCGCGAAGGGAGGGATTTTAGTGTCTTTCATGGATTTGGGAATAGACCTTGGAACGGCAAATATCATAATAACAGCGGGCGGAGCGGCGGTTCTGAACGAGCCGACGGTCATAGCCTTCAATAAAAATACCAAAACTGTAGTGGCGTTCGGGCTTGAAGCCTATAAAATGATAGGCAGAACCCCTCCGCACGTGGCTGTAATAAAGCCGCTGAAGGACGGTGTTATCTCTAATAACGATATGGCGCAGGAGCTTATAAGGCTCTGCATTTTAAAGGTCATAGGCAAAAGGCTTATCAACCCCAGAATAGTAATGTGTGTCCCCTCGGGAATTACCGAGGTTGAGAGACGAGCGGTTGTTGAAAGCGCGGTGTCTGCCGGGGCAAGAACGGTTTATCTCATAGAAGAGCCTGTAGCGGCGCTTTTGGGAGCGGGGGCGGACATATTAAAGCCCTACGGCAACATGGTCGTGGATATAGGCGGCGGCACTACCGATGTTGCTGTGACATCGCTGGGCGGAGTTGTAGCCTCCTGCTCGGTAAAGTGTGCAGGAAACGTTCTGGATGCCGACATTGTAAGATACTATTCCGAAAACTACAAGCTTCTTATAGGCGAGAAGTCCGCCGAGGAGCTGAAAATAAACTATGCAAATGTAATAAACCCTTCAGCAGAGGCTGTCGGAAAGGTAAAAGGAAGAAGCCTTATAAACGGTCTTCCCGCAACAGCTCAGGTGAGCGAGCTTGATATTTTCCACGCTATAGAGGAGGATATCGGAAGGATAGTCGAAGCGGCAACTTCGGTCTTCGAGCATACTCCCCCCGAACTGATAGGGGATATCTACGAAAGCGGAATAATTCTTACCGGCGGCGGCTCACTTATAAAAGGTCTTGATTCTTACATATCTTCGGAAACCGGAGTAAGCTGTCATGCCGCGCAGGACCCCCTCGGATGCGTCGCAAGAGGAACTCATCGGGTATTCAAAATTCAGGATCAGTTAAGAAACGGCTTTGAAAGGATATCTGTTTTCAAAAAATAATTCATTAAAGGCAGTGAGAAATCGCTGTCTTTTGTATATACAAGGGAAAATATGCCAATTATTTTGCTGAAAGGATATGATATCTTGAAAAAAATAATTGTCTCATTTTCAATAGCCTTAGCCGTCTGCCTTGTTGTGTGCATATACCGTGATATATCCGACCTTGAAAGAATGACCGATAAGCTTATAAGACTTCATGTTATAGCGGATTCTGACAGCGGCTATTCTCAGCAGATGAAGCTTAAAGTAAGGGATGAAGCGCTTAAATACGTCTCTGAGCTTACCAAGGACTGCTCCTCAAAGGCTGCTGCGCAGGACATGATTATAAGCAGCCTTGGCAGTATAAAGGACATCTCCGAAAAAGCCCTGCGCGAAAACGGCTGTAATCTGAGCGTTGATGTATCCTACGAAAAAACACTTGTAGACCGCCGCGAATATGACAGCTTCACCCTTCCGCAGGGGATATACAGCGCCTTGTGCATAAGAATAGGTGAAGCTAAGGGCAAAAATTGGTGGTGTGTTCTGTATCCCTCGCTATGTGTATCCTGCGCTGTGGATATTGAGGAATCGGGCGATTTCAGCGAAGAAGAACTTCTTGTAGTCAAAGAGCCGGAAAAGGTTAAGTTTAAGCTTGCACTGTTCGAGCTTTTTGAAAAGCTTCGCTCAAAAATAAACGGTCTTAACTCGCTGAGTCGGTGATTGACTTAATCGCAATATGGGTGTAGAATAAGCATAACAGCCCGAACGCGAAGATGGATGATTGGGCAAATAAAGCTTTTGGAGATACAGCCATGCTAAGACTTGTATTGGGCGGTTCGCCCGACGAAAAACTGAATATGTATTCCAACGAAATAAGTACGCTTGTGCGGGATGGTAAGCAGGTCATATGCATAGTGCCGGACCAGTTTTCGTTTGAGTTCGATAAGATACTCTATTCGGTGCTGGGCGCGCGGGATTTCAATATGGTAAGCGTGCTAAGCTTTAAAAAGCTTTCCGAAAGCCTTATATCGACTTTCGGCACGGATAAAGGTATCCTTGCACGTCCGGAGGAAAGAGCCGCTCTGATATATCTTGCTTTAAGAAAAGTAAAGCAGTCCAAAAAGCTCAGGATTCTTGCAAGGACGGTTGAGCGTCCCGCCTTCATCCCGGAAATAGAAAGCATAATCGATTCGATAATCCGCGCCCAGCTTACAGCTTCCGATTTAAGAGTCTGCGCCAAAAAGCTCAGCGGAAGCTTAGGCGCAAAGCTTGAAGACGTTGCGGATATATTTGAAGCCTATACAGCGGTGCTGTCTGAGAGGGGGCTGCGCGATGAAAGCTCGATAGTCACGCTCGGCTCGGCACTTGCAAAAAGGGAGGAGTATTTTCGGGATAAATACGTCTACGTTGACCGCTTCGACAGCTACTCGCAGGACGAGCTCAGCCTGCTTGAACAGGCGGTGATATCGGCGCGCTCGGTTTCCGTTTCGGTGACCCTACCAAAGGATTATAAACCGTCCGCAGCATCACCATATGCCGTTGCCGCCAACACCCAGAATAAACTTGCAGGGCTTGCCGCCAAGAACAATACCCGCCTTGTATACAGCTATTGCCGTGAATCCGTGAAGCCGCAGGGTCTTGAATACCTGAAAAAGCTCTTGTCAGGCGAGGAAAAGCGCCGTCAGCCCATATCCGACGGAAGCATCGCGATAATATCCGCTCCGGCGGTGTACGAGGAAGCGGACTTCGTTGCCGCCGAGATCCGCCGCCTTGTTTCCGAGGATGGGTATACATACAATGATATCGCGGTCATAACAAGGGATATGTCCTCCTACCAGACCGCGCTCGAATCCGCGTTTGAGAGGTTCGACGTGCCCTATTACATCGATTCAAAACAGCGCGCGGCTGATATGTCGGTAATAATCTTTGCACTGAACGCGATTGACGCGGCTTCCGGGCGGAAGCTGTCCTCCGAAAAGCTGTTAAGGCTTATGCGCTCGCCTTTTTCGGGATATTCCGAGGATGAAATCTCGATAATCGAGGATTACTGCGTCCGCTGGAATGTTGATGGCGATATGTGGATGGATGAGTTCACTGCCGGCGGCGAGGATGCATCGCTTGATAAATTAAACGATATCCGAAACAAGCTTGTTTCTTCGCTTATCCGTCTTAAAGATGACTGCTCGCAGACCGATGCAAAGAGCATAAGCATAGCCTTCAATAAATATATCGAAAGCAGTGGTCTTGCTGAAAATGCGGCAAGGATAATAAATGATTGCACCGACCCGGACGAAAAGCTTGAAGCCGCCAGAGCCTTCAAGCAGCTTTGGAATGCGTTGATGTCGGCGGTCACGGCGGTGTATACGACTGTCGGAGAGACCGAAATAACCCTTAAGGAGTTCGGCGAGCTGTTAAGGCTGATTCTTTCAGGCACTTCAATATCAAATCCCCCGCAGAAGCTTTCATGCGTCATAGTTTACGACGCGGCAAGGTCGGTAATCGCCTCGCCCAAGGTTGCATTTGTGGTCGGAGTGAACGATTCGCGATTCCCGCTCGACTCCAAAAAGACCGGAATCTTCAGCGGAAAGGATTCCGCCGTCATGGAAGCTTACGGAATAAGCTTTGATATGGGCGACCTTGAACGTCTTGATTCCGAAAGGTGCGACTGCTTCCGTGCTCTGACCTGTGCAGGTGAAAAGCTTTACATATCATATTCCGAAGCCGACCCGACCGGCAAGCCTCTGAGACCGTCATATTACGTAAATAAGCTGTCTGCGTCGACTGAAATTAATCCTGTAAAGTCATTCAGCTTTCCCGTGGAGCTGTATTCCTCCACCCCTGCGGCGGCATATTACCGCCTTGCAGTCGAAAGAAACGGCAGTCCTTCCGAGCTTGAATCGCTGAAAAAAGCACTTTTCGCCGTCCCTGAATATGCCGATAAGCTCCGAGCGGTTAGCACCTACAGCAGGGATACCGTCCGCCAGCTGTCGCCTGATATTGCGAAGAGGCTTTTTGCCTCGCGGGATATCAATATTACCGCCAGTAGGATAGACGTTTACAACAAATGCAACTTCGAGTATTTCATGCGCTACGGTCTGGATATCAAAAAGATATCCCCGGTGGCGGTCGACCCAGCTGGCAGGGGAAGTGTTATGCACTATGTCTTCCAGATGGTTCTTGAGAGGTACGGCGCCGGCTTCGAGAGCGTCACTGATGATGAGCTTAAAGCTCTGATATCCGAGTTGTTGGAGCAGTACAAGCAGGAAGTCCTCGGCGGCGACTTCGGAAAGACCGCTGTTTTCAGAGCAGATTACGCCCGCCTTGCGGATGCCTGCCTTGAAATCCTTGTGAATATCAGGGAGGAATACAAGGTCTCGAAATTCCGCCCGGAAAGGTATGAATATGACCTTTCAAGGCAGGACGGCGGAAGCGTTCTGAGCGTTCCGATAAACAGAAATCTTAAAATCAACATACGCGGAATAGTTGACCGTGTGGACACCTACACCTCGTCGGACGGCTCTAAATATATAAGGATAGTGGACTATAAAACCGGTCCGAAGGAGCTGAGGTTCGAGGATTTGTACAACGGTCTGAATCTTCAGATGCTTCTGTACATGATAGCTCTGACCCAGGGAAGCGACTCCGATTTTTCCGGCTTCTTCCCGGCGGGAATACTTTATATGAAGGCGGGATTTTTGGAGTGCGCAGAGGAAGCCGAGACGGGCTACTCTCCGCTTTCGGACGATTCCGTAAAGCGCCTTAAGCTCTGCGCCGCGCAGCTCAAGCGCTCCGGACTTATAGTGGAGGACGACAGCGCAATTGAAGCTATGGATTCGGGATTTTCGGGATGGTACGCACCTGTTGTCAGAAACAAGGATGGCAGCTATTCAAAGCATTCCTCGCTGATATCCCAGGCAAGCTTCAAACTGCTCGAGGATTTCGCCCTGCAAAAGGTCAGGGAGTTCGGCAATGGGCTTATCATTGGAAAGATATCGCCGATACCATGCGGCAGGGACCCGAAGCACCTTGCCTGCGCATACTGCGATTATTCCTCGGTATGCGACAGGCGGAAGTATATGTACAGGCTTATCAGCTCCGCCGACGGCGATAAGCTAAGAACGGCAATATCTGTAAAGGAGGATGCGTAATATGCCTCAATGGACAGGTGAGCAGCTCCTTGCGGCAATATTTATAAAGGGGGAAGTGCGATATGCCTAAATGGACAGGCGAACAGCTTGAAGCAATAAGCGCATACGGAAGACCGGTAATAGTCTCCGCCGCCGCGGGAAGCGGAAAAACTGCGGTGCTTGTAGAGCGCACCATCCGCCTTTTAAGCGATGAAAAGCTGAATATTCCGGCGGACTCTCTGCTTGCAGTGACCTTCACCAACGATGCCGCCGCGCAGATGCGCCAAAAGCTCTCAGCGGCGTTTGAAAAAGCCGCCGAGGAAGCCCCGGATAACCGCTGGGTGCAGAAACAGCAGTCTCTGTTACGGCTTGCCGATATCTGCACCATCAACTCCTTCTGCTTTGATATGGTAAGGAACAATCTTTCCTCCACCGACTTCCAAAGCGGAATCCGGATAATGGACGATACCGAGGCCGGAATGATAACCGACCGCGCACTTGAATCTGTAATGGAAAACGCCTTTACACAACGACCGCAGGAAACCGAGGAGCTTGTTTCCCGCTTCTGCCGCGAAAATGATTCGTCGCTTCGCAAAATGGTGTTGAAGCTTTATAAATTCCTGCGCTCACTGCCGTTTAAAAAGCTCTGGACGGATAAGGTAATATCCTCACTTGAAGACGGAAGCCAGCTTGAACGCATTTTTGAAGATCTTTCCTGCCGCGCGGCACAGGAGTGCGAAGCTCTTGCGAATATCGCGAACCGGCTTGAGGACTTGGCGCAGGGGCTTGAATACCACGCCGCCGCAAAGGACATCTTTTTGAAAAACTGTGACTATGCCCGCACACTCGCCCAATCTCCGCAGGTTAGCGATTATGACGGCTGCCGAAGCCTGTTCAGCAACCTTTCCTGGACGGATTTGAAGGGAGCAAGGCAGACAAAAGCTGAAAAGCTCAGCTCCGGCGAGGAGAAAAATATCCTCTATGAATCCGCAAAATCCTGCTATAACCGCCTGAAAAAGAAGGCTTTAGATATTGCCGACTGTTGCAAGTACACCCGCGAAGCCGCCGAGCAGGATGCCATCCTTGTAAAAGACAGCTTCTCACAGTTGGTACGTCTGACGGACGAGCTTGAAAAGGAGGTCATGCGGGTAAAAATCGAGCGCAACGCGGTGGATTTTGCCGACACCGAGCTGTTGACTGTAAATCTTCTTGTGAACTGCGATTCGGACGGTAAGCTCACCCGAACCCCGCTTGCTCAGGAGATAATCGATTCCCGCCGCTACGGTCTTATCCTGATAGACGAGTTTCAGGATGTAAATAATTTGCAGGAGGTCATATTCAAGGCGGTTTCCAACAGCGAGGATATGTCCGAAATAGGCTCGAATGTCTTCTGCGTGGGTGACGTCAAGCAGGCGATTTACCGCTTTCGTCAGGCAAATCCTGCCATATTCATGAATACAAGGGCACAGGGGCAGAGCGAGGACAGTGACGTCCGAGAAATACTTCTTACCCGCAATTTCAGAAGCCGCGGAAGCGTCCTTGACTTTTCAAACTATATCTTTTCCTCGCTTATGACCACTGAGTTGGGCGAGGTGAGCTATACCAAATCCGAAGAGCTTGCCTTGGGTGCAGGCTTTGAAGGTGAAGATCCGCCTTGCGAGATAATTACGGTCAATACCGACGCCGATGAGGACGGCGAAGCGCCCGATGAATTCAGCGCAATAGCCCGCAAAATACGCAGAATGATAGACGATAGGGTAACAGTCGCCGAGGGCGGCGTTCAAAGACCCTGCCGCCCGGGTGATTTCTGCATATTAACAAGAAACAACGTCTCCACCGATGCACTTAATCAGGCATTTTCGGCTGAGGGACTTAAAATACTTTCCAGCGGCCTATCCGGGTATCTTGGCTCGCGGGAGATATCTCTTATGCTGAACCTTTTGACCGTCACCGTAAGCCCGATGAGGGATATCCCGCTGGCGGGGGTAATGCTGTCGCCAATAATGGCTTTTTCTGATGATGATATCGCTGAAATAAAGCTTGTGGACAAAAAATCCCGGCTGTATAAGAATATGTTGGCGGTATCCTTAAGGGAGGATGGAAGCCCGCTCTGCGAAAGGAGCAAATCCGCTATCGAGCTTATAAAAAGACTGAAAATATATTCCGCGCGCCTTCCCCTTACACGCTTCATCAAGAAGATATATGATATAACCGATATCTTCGCGATGGCGGCGGCATATGAGGATGCTAAGCAGAAATGCGCAAACCTCTATCTTCTTTTGGAATACGCCAAGACCTATGAAAGCTCCTCAAACGACGGCGTAGCGGGATTCCTGCGCTATATCGAGTACATAACCAAGAGCGGGGGAGACTTTGCCGAGGCTATGGTTGTCACCGAGTCGGAGGATGCTGTGAACGTCAAGACCATCCACAAATCAAAGGGGCTTGAATACCCGTTTGTGTTCATCTGTCAGCTTTCAAAGCGTTTCAATAAGACCGATATCCTTTCACGGCTTATGCTCAATTCCTCCTATGGCGCGGGGCTGAGTTTCCTTGATTATAAGTCACTGACTAAACGCTCTACGATTTTCTGGGATTATATCGCGGAAAAGAACGCCTCCGAGCTTCTATCCGAGGAGCTGCGGCTTTTGTATGTCGCCTGTACGCGTGCTAAAGAGAAGCTGTTCGTTGTCCTGAGCATAAATGATAATACCGCAGAGCGCGCGGCTGAATACTCCGGTGAGATATCCGGGCATATAGTCCCGCCATCTCTCTCGAAAAGAGCGGTGTGCGCGCAGGACTGGATGATAATGGCACTTATGAAGCACCCGCAGATGGATATCCTGCGAAAATCCCTGCCTGATTCCGCCTATGCCGACCCTACTGAGCTTTCGCCGCAGATATGCGTAAGCGAACCTTTGCCGCCGTCCGGAAGGGCGATATCCGAGCCGGAGAAGACGGATGTAAGCGAGAATAGGGAGCTTACCCGCCGAATCCTGAAAAGCTTTGAATACAAAAACGACCCCAACCTCTGCTCGCGCGAGGCAAAGATATCTGTTTCCGAGCTTGTAAACGACGACCCGCTGACCTTCTTCCCAAAGGTTCCGCGGCTTGACGATACCATGGGCGAGCTCACCGCTGCTCAGAAGGGAACGGTAATGCACAGATTCATGCAGCTTGCCGATTACGCCGCAGCGGCGCGCAATCTTGAAGATGAGATTTCAAGGCTCACCGAAACAGGCGCCTTCACCCAAAAGGAAGCCGATTCCATCAGCCGAAAAAGCCTTAAAGCCTTCTTTGAGAGCGCAATATATAAAAGGATGAGCGGGAGCCCGAACGTCATGCGTGAAAAGAGCTTTATAGTCCGCTTCGATGATATCTCACTCGACGAAGAGCTGAAGCAGGCTTATTCCGGAACGGACGGTATGCTTCAGGGAATCGCCGACTGCGTTTTCGAGGAAGACGACGGCTATGTGCTCGTAGATTACAAAACCGACAGGGTATCGAGCTTGGAAGATCTCAAAGACAGATACAGCGCTCAGCTGACGCTTTATAAGGCGGCATTTGACATTCTGCTTGATAAGCCGGTGAAATCCTGCTATATCTATTCATATGCCCTTGCGCGGGGAATCGAGGTCGGGCTGACATGAGAAACCGAAGCTACATGGTAAAGAAATCAACAGTTGTTATATGCCTGATTGTTGCCGTTGCGCTTGTGCTGTTTCAGGTGTGGCAGCTTTTCCCTCATGCCAGGAAGGATGACTATCTTCCCGGGTGGGAGGATTACTATGCCAGCGGCTCCACGCTCCTTAGCGGCGAATGTTATGATGCTGCCGCGACCGCCTTTAAGATAGCCATTGAGATAGACCCTTCCCGCCCGGAAGCGTATATCGGAGCGGCGCAGGCATATATCTCGCTTGATGATGTAGAAAGGGCAAAAGTCATTCTTGAAAATGGGTATGAGGAAACGCTGAGCGAGGATATAAGGCTTGCACTGGAGGAGATTGCAAAGCTTCCGATATCATCAGAAACACAATCGGATGTCGGTACTGAATAATGCTGTTTGTCAAAATATGTTGACAATTGCTCTAAAATATTGTATAATTAATACATAGGAATTATATATAGGAAATTCCTGATACGGTAGTACCTGACTGCAATGTTTTGGGAGGGATTGCAATGACCAAATCCGAACGCAGATGGCTTATCGTCCTTGTTGTAATAACAGTCATCGCCGCAATACCGGTAATCGTCTTGAACACATTAATTCTGCGAGAGATGATAGGAAACAGATTTAACTTCAGAAGGCAGCGAAATCATGTGTGCTATGATATTTTTGAGAACTGCTCATATGACTCGGCTGTAAAGAGAGATGAAGCATTGACAACGCTCGGCGTAGAGCTCGACCCTATGACTGCGGAGGTGTAAAGCATGACTAAATCAGAGCGGAAATGGCTGAAGATCCTTACGGTGTTGGTGATTATATTGCTTATAACTTCGTTCCTGCCGTTAGCATATATTTTTGGAGATAAGATTTACAATAGCATTGAAAAATCCCGCAGGGATGAGGTGCAAAGAAATGTTTTCTCTGACTGTGCATACATAGCTCAGGCGCATATGAATTGCTATGACGATGACCGTCAGATAGTCGATTATGCGAAGGTTGTCAATTGGCAGGACAGCTTTGTCGGATACTGCTTCTTCTTTGACAAGGGCGGCTATGCGTTTGTGACATCATATGATTACGCACTTCAGAAATTCAGCCTTGATGAGGATACCCCCTTCCCGGAGGATAGTGTGCCTGAAGAGCTGCATCCGGCAGCGGTGCAGTTTGTGTATTCACTACAGCCGACGACATTTGTATTGCCTGATGACGGCGACGATAATACCGCAAGGCAGTACCGCACCTATGAAGCGGGTGGGTGCTTCTGCGTGGATGTTTCACAGCGGCAGGTATACTGCTTCGACTACCCGGTCATCAGCCTTGATGAAGGCTGCTTCAGCGGAAATTATATAGTCTATCCGGGAATGGGAACATCCTTCCCGGGTGACGTCAAGTATTTTGCTAAGCTTGTCGAGCCGGACAAAGAATTCCGCGAAAGAATGCTGAAGGTCGCGGAAAAGCAGCTTATAGAGACGGGGCATAACGACGAGGAATATAAGAACGAGCTATATAGGAATATGGAGGAGCTTGCAGACTCAAAGAAGGACTCCGGACTGTTAAGGTATATGCTTGGTTAGCCGTAAGAATCCGGAAATAATAAAAAATTTCAAAAACCTATTGACAATCCTTCGGCGGTGGTGTATAATACCATTCGTAAAGAAAGCAGTAACGTTTACGTTCTCACCTCAAGCGCTTTGAGTGAAGAGGTCAATAGGGTTATTATCGCAGAAGTGTATTTCTATGACTGCGTTATGATTTTATGAGCGTAAACTTTGGTTTGCGCTCTTTTAATATTTTTTGGAGGTGTTGCGCCATTAGCAACGTAGATCATCAGATCAATGAAGAAATCCGGGACGCTCAAATTCGTCTTATTGATTCCGACGGATCCCAGCTCGGCATTGTTTCATCAAAGGAAGCTCTGCAATTAGCGGCTTCCAAGGACTTAGACCTTGTTAAAATTGCGCCTACGGCAAATCCCCCCGTATGCAAGATAATGGATTACGGCAAGTATTGCTTCGAGCAGACAAAGAGGGAAAAGGAAGCCAGAAAGAATCAGAAAATCGTTGAAGTAAAGGAAGTCAGAATGACCTCAAAAATCGATTCAAACGATTTCAACACCAAGGCAAAGCAGGCAATAAGGTTCTTAGAGGACGGCAATAAGGTAAAAGTATCAATAAGGCTCCAGTTCCGCAAAGGCGTTGCGCTTCATTCCGAACTGAGTGATAAGCTGCTTGAAGAGTTCAAGCAGGCCATTGCTGAATACGGCGTATTTGATAAGCCCAGCAAGGTCGAGGGCAGAAACATCGTCTTAATGGTTTCCCCTAAGCCGACCAAATAATATCGTAATAAATTAAGGAGGATAAACTAATGGCAAAGATCAAGGTAAAGACTCACTCCGGTACAAAAAAGCGCTTCTCGCTTACAGGAACCGGCAAGGTCAAGTTCCAGCACGCTTATAAGAGACACCGTCTTGTTTCTAAGGATCACAAGGCTAAGAGAATCGCAAGAGGAACCGCTTACGCTTCAAGTGCAAATATCGAAGCACTCAGAAAAACCATCCCTTACAAATAAATCGCGGGTTTGTAATGTGTAAGGACTTTCAAGAATCAAATAACGGAGGTAATTAATTATGGCTCGTGTTAAGGGAGCAATGATGACTCGCAAGAGAAGAAATAAGACTCTTAAGCTCGCAAAGGGCTACTGGGGTTCAAAGAGCAAGCACTTCAAGATGGCAAAACAGGCCGTCATGAAGTCCGGCAACTATGCTTATATCGGAAGAAAGCAGAAGAAGCGCGAATTCCGTCAGCTGTGGATCGCAAGAATTTCCGCCGCAGCAAAGGCAAACGGAATGAACTATTCCACCCTGATGAACGGTCTTAAAAAAGCTGGAATCACGCTGAACAGAAAGATGCTTTCTGAAATCGCTATCAGCGATCCCGCTGGTTTCACCGCTATCACTGAGAAGGCAAAGGCTGCGCTTAACTGATAAAAGTAAAACACGCTCCCAACCGGGCGTGTTTTATTAATATTTTAACGGTAACTTATATGAATGAAATAACAAGCAGGGAAAACCCATTAATAAAGGAATATATATCGCTGAGGGATAAGAAAAAGTGCCGCTCGGAGCAGAAAATGTTTGTTTTAGAGGGCGCAAGAATAGCACTTGACGCCGTTTCGGAGGGCGTGGAGATGGTTTATGGCTTCGTCACCGAGGATGCTATGGGGAAATATCCCGAATCCGTAGATAGACTTGCGGCGGCTCTGGGTGATAGGCTTTACAGGATTCCCGAGCTGCTGGCGGATAAGCTCAGCGACACAAAAGGCTCTCAGGGGATATTCGTCTGCGCAAAAGCTCTTGACAAAAATCCAATGCCTGATAAAATAAAAGACGGCGCAAAGTTTCTGATACTTGCTGATTTGCAGGATCCCGGAAACGTCGGAACTATAATAAGGGTGTCCGACGCCGTCGGCATAGCAGGTGTGTACCTCTGCGGATGCTGCGATATATATAATCCCAAAACCGTACGCTCGACCATGGGCTCAATGTTCCGTGTGCCGTTTGAGTGCGGCATGAGCTTTGAGGATGTTATCGGTCTGATGCGTGAGCGCGGCGTTACGACCTATGCTTCGGTCATAGACCCAAGCGCGCAGAGCCTGCGGGAGGCTGAATTCGAGCCGACCTGTGCGGTAGTTATAGGAAACGAGGGCGCAGGTCTCTCGCAGAGCGAGATAGCCTTGTGCGATAAGCGTATAACCATTAAAATGAAGGGAAATATCAACTCCCTCAACGCCGCCTCTGCGGCAGGAATATTCCTTTGGGAGCTGACAAAGCGTTAAAACATGAATTCTCAACTGATTTACTGGCTTTGGCTGACTGCAGCCTTTGGTCCTGCAAATTCACGCAAGTGGAATACAATGTCGCACTATGCTTCAGTAAAGGAGGCTTATGAAAGCATAAGCCGCGGAAACCTTGAATTCGTCATGCCGCAGGATATAAGAGGTGTAAAAAGTGCCGATATCGAGCGGGTGCAAAAGCTTGTGGAATACTGCAAAAGCAAGCGCATAAATATATATTGCTTTGATGACGATAAATACCCGGCATGGCTTCGCGAAATCTATAATCCGCCGTCGGTTCTGTTTGCGGCGGGTGATATAAGCGTTGTCAACGATTCTGTAGTGATCGCCTGCGTCGGCACAAGAACTCCCAGCGAGTATTCGATCAAGGTGACGGAGAGAATCTGCGGCGAGCTTGCGGATGCCGGAGTGGTAATAGCCAGCGGAATGGCTCCGGGACTGGACAGCATAGCCCTTAAAGCCGGAATCAAAGCCGGTGGAAAGGTGGTTTCTGTCCTGCCGTGCGGACTGTTTTATGATTATCCAAAGAACAGCTCTGCTTTTAAAAAAGCGGTTTCGGGCAATGGTGTTGTTATAAGTGAGTTTTTCCCGAACGAGCCGTCATTGGGCGTCAATTTCCTTGCAAGAAACAGGATTCTTTCGGGAATATCCATGGGAACCTTGATAACACAGGCAGGTGAGAAAAGCGGTGCGCTGAGTACTGCGTCGTTTGCGCTGGGGCAAGGGAAGGATATTTTCTGCATATCTCCGCATGAGCTTTACAGCGACACATATTCCGGAGTAACGGGTCTTATAAGGGACGGTGCAATACCGGTATTCGACGCGCGCGACGTTCTGAATGAATATTACAGCGTCTATGCGCACAAGTTAAATCATAATTCCCTGATACTGCGGCAGAAGAGCAGGGAAGGAATATTCTCGGAGAACGCGAAAAAGCCGGTCAAGGCTTCAAAGCAGTCCGCGCCAGAAAAGGAAGTACAGCCTAAACAGCCGCAGGAAAATGTGAATAATTCGGGCAGCATACCTAAGGTGAAGGTAATAAATACAGACGGTATGTCTGAGGAAAAGAAGAAAATAATAGAATTTGTTTCAGGAAGCGGCGCTGTCCATTTTGACGATATAGCTTCGTTTGCAGATTGGTCTGAGGATGTTGAAACCATGCTGACCGATCTTGAGCTTGACGGCTATATAAAATCGCTTTCCGGAAACAGATATACAATATAATATAGCGTTTTAAGGAAGATCAGTTTAATGTCAGATTTAATTATTGTTGAGTCGCCTTCAAAAATCCATACGGTAAAAAGAACCTTGGGTGACGGTTATAACGTCGTTGCCTGTGTGGGTCACGTCCGCGACCTGCCAAAATCAAAGCTCGCGGTGGACGTTGAGCACGGCTTCGAGCCGACGTATGTGGATATTGCGGGCAAGGAAAACGTCATAAAGGATATAAAAAAGCTCGCCAAAAAGTCGGAGCACGTCTATTTTGCGACCGACCCTGACCGTGAGGGGGAGGCTATTTCCTGGCATCTTGCAACGATTTTGGGCTTTGACCCGGCGCAGAAGAACCGCATAACCTTCAATGAGATAACCAAAACCGGTGTTGAAGCAGGTATCGCCGCGCCCAGATGCATCGATATGAACATAGTAAATGCCCAGCAGACAAGGCGAATTTTGGATAGAATCGTGGGCTATAAGCTTTCGCCCTTCCTTTGGAAAAAGGTAAGAAAGGGTCTTTCTGCGGGAAGGGTTCAGTCTGTTGCGGTCAGAATGATTGTAGATAGAGAGAACGAAATAAACAGCTTCGTGCCGGTGGAATACTGGTCTGTTGAAGCTAAGCTGACGGCGGCAAGCTCTAAAAAGACCTTTGTTGCCAAGCTTCACACGGTGGACGGTGAAAAACCGGAGCTTAATAACAAGGCGGATGCAGATGCTGTCCTTGCAAAGCTTAAGGGTGCGCAGTTTGTGGTGTCATCCGTCAGAAACGGCACAAGGACTAAAACCCCCGCCGCACCGTTTTCCACTCCTACATTGCTGCAGGAGGCTTCATCACGCCTCGGCTTCAATTCAAGAAAGACAATGAGCGTTGCGCAGGAGCTTTATGAGGGCGTGGAGCTTCCAGAAATAGGCGCGGTAGGTCTTATCACCTACATGAGAACCGACTCTCTGAGGATATCCGACGAGGCTAAGGCGGCCGCCGCACAGTTTATAAACAGCACCTACGGAGAAAACTATCTGCCCCAGAAGCCAAGAGTATATAAGTCCAAGGACGCCAACGTTCAGGACGCGCATGAGGCTATACGTCCCACAATGGCTGATTTGACCCCAGAGAAGGCAAGAGCATCCCTCACGAATGACCAGTATAAGCTTTATAAGCTGATATGGTCGCGCTTTATAGCCAGCCAGATGGCAGACTGCATTATGAACACCACCAACGCCGCGATAGAAGCAAACGGCTGTGTCTTCAAGGCGTCCGGTTTCAGTGTAAGGTTTGATGGCTTTACAGCCTTGTATGAGGAGACCAAGGAGGATTCCGAGGAGGCAAGTATGCTTCCGCCGCTCTCAAAGGGGGATATCCTGAATCTCAAATCGCTGGACGGCTTGCAGCACTTCACTCAGCCTCCGGCAAGATATACAGAAGCCACGCTTATAAAGGCGTTTAAGGAGTACGGCATAGCCCGTCCTTCCACCTACGCCTCAACCATAACAACGATTTTGCAGCGCTCCTATGTTGAGCGCGAGGGCAAGCAGCTTAAGCCGACATCGCTTGGGATAGTGACGACTGAGCTTATGAAAGATAACTTCAAGGAGATAGTAGATCTGAAATTCACCGCCGAAATGGAATCTCAGCTCGACAATATCGAGCTCGGCAAGTGCGAGTGGAGGGATACCCTTTCCGAATTCTACAAGGATTTTGATAAATCATTGCAGCAGGCGGAAAAGAATATGGAGGGCAAGAGGGTTAAAGTCCCGGATGAAAAGACGGATATCATTTGCGAGCTGTGCGGCAAGCCGATGGTAATAAAGCTCGGCAAATACGGCAAATTCTTGGCCTGCTCCGGCTTCCCGGAGTGCCGGAACACCAAGCGTCTTGTAACCGAAACCCCCGGAAAATGCCCATACTGCGGCAAGACAGTCCTCCAAAAGAAAACCCAGAAGGGTAAAAAATACTTCGGCTGCGAGGATAACCCCAAGTGTGGCTTTATGACATGGGACACTCCGACCGCGGAAATCTGCCCCAAGTGCGGCTCGACCCTCTTCAAAAAGGGCGGAGCCAACGGCAAGCTTATCTGCTATAAGAAGGACTGCGGATACGAAAAGGATTTGAGCTAAACATGACAGTTAAGGTAATAGGCGCGGGCTTAGCCGGATGCGAAGCGGCATGGCAGCTTGCAAACGCCGGGATTATGGTTGAGCTTTGCGAGATGAAGCCTGCAAAGTTCACGCCCGCGCATAAATATAAGGGATACGCCGAGCTGGTCTGCTCCAACTCGTTAAAGGCGGAGAGAATAGAATCTGCGGCCGGTCTTTTAAAGGAAGAGATGCGCCGCTTGGGCTCGCTAACAATGCTTGCCGCCGAGGCTACAAAGGTTGCGGCGGGCGGGGCACTGGCTGTTTCGAGGGAGGATTTTTCGGATTTCGTCACCGAAAAAATCAATTCTCAACCCAATATAACCGTAATCAGCGGCGAGGTTACCGAAATCCCGGAGGGATATGTTATCATCGCGACAGGTCCCCTTACAAGCGAACCGCTGTCGAAGAGCATACAGTCGCTTATCGGCACTGACTATCTTTATTTCCATGATGCCGCCGCTCCGATAGTCACCGCCGAAAGTCTTGACAGCACCCTTGTGTTCGGCGCTTCAAGATATGGCAGGGGGGAAGCGGACTATCTCAACTGCCCCATGGATAAGGAAGAGTATCTAAGGTTCTATAACGAGCTTGTAAATGCCGAGACCGCGCCGCTTCACGAATTCGAGCTTGAAGGCTCAAAGGATTATAAGGTCTACGAGGGCTGTATGCCGATAGAGGCGCTTGCCCGGCGTGGGGAGGATACCACGCGCTTCGGTCCGTTAAAGCCGGTGGGTCTTACCGATCCCAGAACCGGCAGACGGCCTTATGCGGTAGTCCAGCTGAGAAAAGAGAATAACGCGGGAACACTTTATAATCTTGTCGGCTTCCAGACAAATCTTAAATTCGGGGAGCAGAAGCGGGTGTTCTCGCTTATACCGGGTCTTGAAAATGCGGAGTTCGTGCGCTATGGGGTCATGCACAGGAATACATACCTGAATTCCCCGGGTCTTCTGGACAGGCATTTCTGCTTAAAGAGCGACCCGCGTATATATTTTGCAGGTCAGATGACCGGTGTTGAGGGGTATATCGAGTCGGCTGCAAGCGGAATCTATGCTGGCATGAGCCTTGCAAGGCGGCTTTTGGGACTTAGCGAGATAACTCTGCCGAACGACACCATGCTGGGAGCTCTCGCTGAATATGTCGAAGCCGGCTCGCCTTCGGGATTTCAGCCGATGGGAAGCAACATGGGTATCCTGCCGGAGCTTCCCGAAAGAATCAGAAACAAGCAGGAAAAATATGCCGCTCTTGCTAAAAGAGCGCTTGAATCCCTTGACAGGGCGATTTTGAAAGGAAATTAAAATATGCGAATAATAGTAGACGCTTTCGGAGGAGACAACGCCCCATTGGAGATAATCAAGGGCGCAGCTCAGGCTCATGCGGGTTTGTGTGTGGATATAACCCTTGTCGGGGATGAGGAAAAAATCCGCTCCTGCGCGCGCGAAAACGCCGTTGATATATCGGATTTAGCGATATGCCACGCCGAACAGGTTATGGACGTATGCTGCGAACCGACTAAGATATTAAAGGAATATTCAAACAGCTCTATGGCTGTAGGCTTAAAGCTGTTAAAGGACGGCGGAGGGGACGCATTCGTTTCCGCCGGCTCTACGGGAGCGTTGGTTGTCGGCGCGACATTTATCGTAAAGCGTCTTAAGGGCATAAAGCGCGCGGCTCTTGCAACCGTCATTCCCACCAAGCAATCGCCATGCATGATTCTGGATGTCGGGGCAAACGCCGAATGCCGCCCCGAAATGCTTGCGCAGTTCGGAATCATGGGTTCGGCTTACATGAATAAGCTTATGAAGGTGGATTCACCCAAGGTCGCGCTTGCAAATATCGGTGCGGAACCGACAAAAGGCAGGGAGCTGGAGCTTGAAGCCTACAAGCAGTTATCTGCTGCACCAATCAATTTTACCGGAAACATAGAGGGCAGATATGTGCCGCTGGGTGAAGCTGATGTAGTCGTTGCGGACGGCTTCAGCGGAAACCTCATACTTAAAACCATCGAGGGAATGGGCAAGTTCTTCTCCTCCGAGCTTAAAGGGATGTTCAAAAGCGGCGTAGGCTCGAAGATAGGCGCGCTCTTCCTGCTGAAAAAGATAAACGCCTTTAAAAAGAAGATGGATTACACCGAGTACGGCGGAGCGCCGCTTTTGGGAACCGCAAAGCCTGTCATAAAGGCTCACGGCTCGTCTAATGCCAAGGCAATATACAACGCTGTGCGTCAGGCAAAGGAATTCATCGAAGCGAACGTTATCGGCGAGATAACATCTGCTCTTGACGAGCTTAACGCTTCAAAAGCACAGGCTTTAAATGAACAGGCTTAAAAAGCGCATGAATAAGAAAGGTAAGGTTATAAAGTGAATATCAGCGAACGTCATTTGGAAATGCTGGCTGAATTTGAAAAGCTTATCGACTATAAATTCAAAAACATAGAGCTGTTGTTTGAGGCTCTTACCCATTCGTCATATGCTAACGAATCCAAGCATCAGTATAAATCGAATGAAAGACTTGAATTTCTGGGAGATTCCGTGCTGTCGATAGTTGTTTCAGAGCATATTTTTGAGGAGTATACCGACCTGCCGGAGGGCGAGCTCAGCAAAACAAGGGCGACCCTTGTCTGCGAAAAGAGCCTTGCAAACTTTGCCAAGGAAATAAATCTTGGCGACTATATAATATTCGGCAAGGGCGAGCAGCTCAACGGCGGCAGTCAAAGACCCTCCACCGTGTCGGACGCCTTCGAGGCGGTTATCGCGGCGATATACTTGGACGGCGGATTTGAAGCCGCAAAGCGTCATATCATGCGGTTTATGCCTAAGGATATAAGAAGCGCGGTGGTAAAGGCGTATGACGATTACAAGACCGTTTTGCAGGAAATCATTCAGAAAAACCCCGAGGAGTCGGTGGAATATAAGCTTGTAGGGGAATCGGGTCCTGCACACAGCAAGCAGTTTACCGTTCAGGTGATGCTCAATTCGAACATCATCGGAACAGGCACAGCAAGCTCGAAAAAGCACGCAGAGCAGCTGGCGGCTAAGGAAGCTCTTGAGCTTATGGGAGCGATATAATGGGTCACGCCAATTTGTCGATATTTGTGCCGCACGTCGGCTGCCCGCATAAGTGCTCCTTCTGCAATCAGAACACCATAACCGGGCAGACGGATATTCCGCGCGCAGAAGACGTTAAAGCGGTCTGCGAAAAGGCTGTTGCATCGGGGATAGATATTACCCAGGCAGAAATAGCCTTTTTCGGAGGCAGCTTTACAGCCGTCCCGCGCTCTTATATGACAGAGCTTCTTGAAGCCGCAAAGCCGTATGTAAAAATGGGCTTCAGGGGGATAAGATGCTCCACCCGTCCGGACGCTATTTCCCCGGAAATACTGGATATCCTGAAAAGCTATGGCGTTATCGCAATTGAATTGGGTGCTCAGTCGATGTGCGACGATGTTCTTGCTCTTAACGAGCGTGGACACACCGCAGGGGATGTCGAAGCCGCCGCAAGGCTTGTAAAGCAGCATGGCTTCACACTTGGTTTGCAGATGATGGTGGGGCTGTACGGCTCAACTCCCGAAAAGGATATAGAAACCGCACAAAGGCTGATATCGCTTGAACCGGCGGAGGCAAGAATATATCCTACTGTAGTGCTCAAAAACACAAGACTTGGCGAGCTTTATCAGGCGGGGACGTATAAAACCTATCCATTGGATGAAGCGGTAGAGCTGTGTGCGGAGCTTTTAGAGATGTTCACGCAGGCGGGAATAAGGGTAATAAAGCTCGGGCTTCATTCATCAACCGACGTCGAGCGGGATATGCTCGGCGGGATATATCACCCTGCATTCCGCGAGCTTTGCGAGAGCTGTATTTACAGAAAAAAGATGGAAAAGCTGATGAGTGCTGAAAAGGAGTATACCTTTACAGTACCGTTGCGGGAACTTTCAAAGGCTCTCGGTCAGCATAGGTCAAATATAGAGTATTTTAAGAAAAAAGGAATAAGGGTAAGCATCAAGCCAAACAAAAATCAGGTGGAGCCGCTTGAACTTATCCCGAACATCAAGACAGAATAAGCGTGGTGAGATAGTTGTATTTAAAATCTTTGGAGCTTCAGGGCTTCAAATCCTTTCCTGATAAAACGGTTCTGGAATTCGGCAAGGGCTTGACCGCCGTCGTCGGACCTAACGGAAGCGGAAAGTCAAATATAGGCGACGCTGTGAGATGGGTTTTAGGCGAGCAGTCCTCGAAAACCCTTCGCGGCGGCAAGATGGAGGATGTTATCTTCGGAGGAACCGAAAAAAGAAAGCCGGTCAGTTTTGCAAGCGTCACCCTTAATATTTCAAATGAAGACCACACCCTGAACGTCGAAGCAGAGCAGGTTAGCGTTATGCGCAGGCTCTGGCGTAACGGCGACAGCGAGTATTCAATAAACGGCGCACAAGTAAGGCTTAAGGACGTTTTGGAGCTTTTCATGGACACCGGCCTCGGCAGAGACGGATATTCGATAATCGGACAGGGAAGGGTAGCGGATATAGTCGGCTCGAAGTCGAACGAGCGCCGCGAAATCTTTGAGGAAGCCGCCGGAATATCCAAATTCCGCTATAAGAAAGCGGAATCGGAGCGCAGACTTGCATCCGCAGAGGACAATATATTAAGGCTTAAGGATATCCTTTCCGAGCTTGAAGGAAGGGTAGAGCCTTTAAGAATACAGTCGGAAAAGGCAAAAAAATATCTTGTGCTTGCCGAGGAGCGGAAGACGCTCGAAGTCTCGGTCTGGGCGCACAAGCTTGCGGAGATAAAGGACATCCTTTCCGAGCTTGGCAATAAGCTTTTGGTTCAGAACGGCGAATATGAGCTTCTTACAAACGAAATCACAGCCGCTGAGGACGAGATAAACGAGCTTGCGCTAAAGCGCAGGCAATGCTCGGCTTCCGCTGAGGAGTACAGGGGAAAAATTAACGATTTAACCCAGTCCAACGCCACAGCGGCGGCAGATATTGCAGTCTTCAAGAACAACATCAAGCATTACGGCGAGCAGATAGAGGAATTTGAACGCAAAATCGGCGAGCTGAGCGCATCCGAAAGCGAAACCAAGGAGCGCATCGAGGCTAAAAAGCGCGAAATATCTGAGATAGGTGAAAGCCGTGCGGCGACTGAAAAGCTCATATCTAAGCTTGAAGAAAAGCTGAGGCTTCTTAACGACGAGGGTGACAGATATTCTCAGGAGTATTCAGGCTCATCAGACAAGCTCAACGCGCTTTACATCCGCCGTTCCGAGCTGAAATTCACTCTGGAAAACTCCAAAAACTCACGCGCAGACGCAGAAAAGTCGATAGAAGAAATAGATTCACTGCTCGAAGACATAAAGCCGCAGATATCCGATCAGGAAAAGCAAAAATCGGAAATTGCGGACGGCATTAAGGATATTGAAAAGGCGATAGAAGGCGCAAACAATAAGCTTTCCGGCTACAGTATGCTTTACAGCAAGAAGTCAGAGCAGTTAAAGACGCTCAACGCCGAGTTTTCGGAGGCTGAGCTGAATCTTCGTAACCTTAAATCCCGCCGCCAGATGCTTATAGATTTGGACAACAGCATGGAGGGCTACGCCGGAAGCGTTAAAAGCGTTGTTTCCGCCGCCAAATCTTCAAGACTGCGCGGAGTGCGCGGAACGGTTGCCGGGCTTGTTTCGGTCGAACCGAAGTACAGTGTTGCTATAGAAACTGCTCTGGGCGGAGCATTGCAGAATATAGTAGTTGAAAATGAGGAAGCCGCAAAGGCGGGAATCAGGTTTTTAAAGGAGACCAACGGCGGCAGAGCGACATTCCTGCCCCTGACAAGTGTAAAGGGCAACACCCTTCGCGAAAACAATCTTGATATGCAGGAGGGATATGTCGCCCTTGCAAGCGAGCTTGTAAGCCGCGAGCCGGAATACGACGGCATCATAGCTTCTCTTTTAGGAAGGATAGTCATAGCCGAGAATATCGACCTTGCGACTAATATCGCTAAAAAGTATGGCTATAAGTTCAGGATAATCACTCTGGACGGTCAGGTTATCAACGCCGGCGGTTCGTTCACAGGCGGAAGCACTTCAAGGTCAACAGGAATGCTGACCAGAAAGAACGAAATCGCGGCAATCGAGAATAATGCCAAGCGCATAGAAGCTAAGAATCAGCTTCTGAAAGAAAGACTTACTTCACTTTCCGCCGAGGTGGAAAAGCTTGGCTACGACGTTGATGGCGAGCGCGAAGAGATTCAGGGGATGGAAGCAGATAGGATCCGCTTTGAGGGCGAGCTTAAAAACGCCGAACTTATGCTGACTCAGCTGACATCCCGCGAAAACGAACTCAACAAGGCAAGGGAGACAAGCTTAGCTGCCATAGAGTCCTCAGATAAGGCATATGAGGATGGCGAAAGTCAGCTGTCAAGCGTCAATTCCGAAATAGAAGCCCTTGAGGAGCTTGTAAGCAGAGCTTCTCAGCGCTCGGACGAATCGCGTCTGAAAAGAGAGCAGCTTTCAAACGAGCTTTCGGATAAGAAACTCAAGCTTGTAGAGCTGGCCAAGGATATAGAAGCAGCACAGCTTGTTATTGACCAGCTGAACGGCGGCATGGATTCGGCGAAGTCATTATCGCTTGAATACAATCAGCGGATAGAGGAGCTGAATTCCCAGATAGCCGCAGAAAACGAAAACATCTCCGAGCGTGAAGCGGAAGCCGAGAATGCAAAGACCGCAATTCAGGGTCTTAATATAAGGATAAAAACGGAGCTTGATTCCTCCCTTGAATACGAGCGAAAGGAGAATCAGCTAAGGCAGACCCAGCGCCAGAAGAGCGACCGCAAGGAGACTGTCTCGGCAGAGATATCCCGCCTGAATGAAAGGATAGATTCGACCAACCGTGAAAGCGAAAGCATAATAAGCCAGCTTTGGGAAGCATATTCAATGACAGTCGCGCAGGCATACGAAAGCGCCGAGAAGCTTGAAGACGTCCCGGCGGCAAACAAGCGGCTGAATGAGTTGAAATCGAAAATCAGGGCGTTGGGAACTGTAAACACCGATGCTATTGACGAATACAAGGAAGTCTCGGAGAGATATGAATTCCTTAGCGGACAGCTGTCCGATGTCACAAAGTCCAAATCCGAGCTTGAACGCCTTATTTCCGAGCTTACCAAGAGCATGAAGGAAATATTCAGCGAGAGCTTTGCCAAGATAAACGAAAACTTCAAGCAAATATTCGTCGAGCTTTTCGGCGGCGGCAAGGGCGAGTTGAAGCTCACCGACCCGGGCAACGTTCTGGAATCCGGAATAGAAATAAACGTCGCGCCACCCGGAAAGGTCATAAAGAATCTTTCGCTTTTGTCGGGCGGAGAGCAGTCGTTTGTGGCGATTGCAATATACTTCGCGATACTTAAGCTTCGTCCGTCTCCGTTCTGTATTCTGGATGAAATTGAAGCCGCACTGGATGATGTAAACGTCACCCGATACGCGCAGTATCTTCGCAACTTTACTGATACCACCCAGTTCATAGTCATAACCCATAGGCGCGGAACCATGGAGGAAGCGGACGTTCTTTACGGTGTGACCATGCAGGAAAAGGGCGTTTCAAAGCTTTTGAAGATGGACGTTTCGCAGGCAGTATTCACTGATGAAAATTAGTATTTACCAAGAAAGGATGATACCCAATGGGATTTTTTGATAAGCTGAAAGCAGGACTTTCAAAGACCAAGTCGAGCTTTATGGGAGGGCTGAACTCCCTGTTCTCCGGCTCAAAAAAGATAGACGAGGATTTTTATGACGAGCTTGAAGAAACCCTCATTATGTCCGACCTTGGCGGCAGAACCTCGGAGGAAATAGTCGAAAAGCTGCGCGCTAAAGTCAAAGAGGAAAAAATATCCGATACCGACGGCGTTAAGGCGGCTATAAAGGAGATAATCGTCGAGATGCTGGGCGAGGACGAGCCTATAAACCTTTCGACCAAGCCTTCGGTAATACTTGTCATCGGCGTTAACGGCGCGGGCAAGACTACATCTATAGGAAAGCTTGCCTATCAGCTTATAGACGAGGGCAAGAAGGTGCTTGTCGCGGCGGCGGATACCTTCCGTGCAGCGGCGATAGACCAGCTTCAGGTGTGGTGCGACCGCTCGGGCGCGGACATCATCAAGCACGGCGAGGGCTCCGACCCTGCGGCGGTAGTGTATGACGCTATGGATGCCGCAAAGGCGAGAAATGTCGACGTTGTTATAGTGGATACAGCCGGAAGGCTTCACACAAAGAAAAATCTTATGAGTGAGCTTGCAAAGATATCCAGAATCGTTCACAACAAGGCGGGCGACTGCGCTTTGGAGGTTCTTATCGCCCTTGATGCCACCACAGGGCAGAACGCCGTAAACCAGGCAAGGGAGTTCAACGAGGCCGCAGATATCACCGGAATAATCCTCACCAAGCTGGATTCCACCGCCAAGGGCGGAATAGTCATACCGATAGCCAACGAGCTAAAGGTGCCGGTAAAGCTTATAACCGTCGGCGAGAAGATAGAGGATTTGCAGCCGTTCAATGCGCACGACTTTGCCGACGCTCTGTTTGACAATTGATAGGGGGCAAAAGTTATGAACATGATACTTGCTTCAAACAACCCCCATAAGCTCCGCGAATTCCGAGAGATTTTGGAGCCGCTGGGCTGCCATGTCATCTCGCAGGAAGAGGCGGGAATCCACGTTGACCCCGAGGAGACAGGCGAAACCTTCGAGGAAAACTCGGCGATAAAGGCGCGCGCGGTCTATGAAATCGCAAAATGCGCGGTTATCGCTGACGACAGCGGTCTCGAGGTGGACGCTTTGGGCGGCGAGCCGGGCGTTCATTCGGCACGATACGGCGGCACTCGGGACGATAAAACGCACAATGACTTGGTGCTGAAAAAGTTAGAGGGCGTGCCGGATGAAAAGCGCACCGCAAGATTCGTCTGCGCGATAACCTATATCGATGAAAACGGCGTAGAAAGCCAGTTTTTGGGCAAATTCGAGGGAAGAATCGGCTATGAGGAGCTCGGTGAAAACGGCTTCGGCTACGACCCCATTTTTATGGTGGGGGATGTCAGTTCGGCCGAGCTTTCGCCCGATGAAAAGAACGCCGTAAGCCACCGCGGGAAGGCTCTTCGGATGCTGGCGGAGTTTATCAAAGAAAGGAAATAATTATGCTTAATTCAAAGCAAAGAGCCCAGCTTAAATCTATTGCTGCGGGGCTTGAACCGACATTCCAGATAGGCAAGGGCGGAATAAATGACGCTCAGGTTGCCCAGATCGACGATTACTTAAGAGTACACGAAATAATAAAAATCAAGTGCCTTGACAATTCGATGTATACCTCCCGCGAGGCAGCGGAGGAAATCGCTGAAAAAATCGGTGCTGAGGTCGTAATATCAATAGGCTCCAAGGCGGTTTTGTATAAGAGAAACCCGGAAAAACCGGTTATCGAGCTTAAATAGAAAGGCGGCATATTGGCTTGAAAACAGTGATTTTCGGCGGGACCTTCAACCCTTTCCATAGGAGGCATTCGGCATGGGAATGAAAACAGTGATTTTCGGTGGGACCTTCAATCCTGTTCATATGGGTCATATCGCCATGATAAAAGCCGCTATGAAAAAGCTAAAGCCGGACAAGATTATAATGATGCCCGCGCATATACCTCCGCATAAGCGTGCTCAGAATCTTGCACCCGACTCGGAAAGGCTTGAAATGTGCCGCATTGCCGCAAAGGATATCCCCGGAGTAAGCGTAAGCGATTACGAGCTTAAAGCAGGCGGAAAGAGCTATACCGTCAACACCCTTGAATACTATCGCAGTAAGAATCCGAATGAACAGCTCTGCTTTCTGATGGGGAGCGATATGCTGGAATCATTTTTAGGATGGTATAAGGCGGACAGAATCTTGGAGCTTGCCAGCCTTGCCTGCGTATCAAGAAGCCGGGAGGACAGCCTTAGGATACAGAACAGTGCGGAAAGGATTCGTTCTGCGGGTGGAAGGGTAGCAATAATAGAATCCGACCCGGTGGACGTTTCATCCACCGAAGCAAGAGCAAGCTTTTTGGCATACGGAAGCTCCGGCGGTCGGGTTCCCAAACCGATTGAAAAATATATTTTGAAAAATAAGCTTTATAATTTTGACAAATCGAAGTATAATAAATATACTGAATTTCTCAGCCAGCGGCTTTCGGAGAAGAGATTTATCCATTCGCTGAACGTTGCCAACGAATCGGTCATGCTTGCATATCTCAATGGCTTCGATATCGATAAAGCCTATTTTGCGGGGCTTATGCACGACTGCTGCAAGGAGCTCCCAAGGGAATCTCAACTCGAGCTTTTAAAGAGAAGCAGATATGATGTTACTGATGTCGAGCTTGAAGCGCCCAAAACCCACCATGGCATAGCGGCAGAGGTATATCTGAGGGAGGATTTCGGGGTAGAGGACGAAGAGATTCTTTCCGCCGTGCGTTATCACACCGTTGCCAAGGGCGGAATGGGTATGCTTGATAAAATCGTCTACATGGCAGACCTGACCTCCGCAGAACGGGATTATCCCGATGTTTCGGTGATTCGCGCGGCTACACGCAGGAATATCGACGCGGGGCTTTTGGAAGCGCTGAGATTTTCCATACGCGATTCGGTGTCGAAATCGAGAGCCATACCTCACCTTACCTTTGCGGCTTATAACGACGCTGTTAAAGCCGTTTCATCCAAAAAACAAGGCAGAATGTAGGAACCAAAGGATATCACCGCCCTTGTTAAGCTTTAAATGAAAAAATTCAGCTATATTTCAAAGCTAAAGCTTGCGGTGTTTGTATCCTGTATAATTTCGGGGACGGCTACCTATATACTTTTGTCCCTTGCGGCGAACGCAGGCAGGAAGCAGGCACTTTTAAAAAGTGTGCCATCCGATTATGCGCGATATGCATCCATGGGATACGCCTATGAAACCGTCTCCAACAAGAAAAACATAATCATTTCCGTGACCGACGAAGAGGAGCTTGCAAGGTTACAGCTGTGGACATTCGACGAGGATAAAAAGACGCTGGACATCCTTGAAATCCCGCCACAGACCCTTTTAAGCGCGGATAACTTCGAGGGCACGGTATCTCAGGCTCACGAATCGGGTGTTTACCGTGACATTATTTCAAGGTCGGTAATGCTTGATATATGCGGAAGCTTCGAGATGGACACCGAGGCACTTTCGCATATAGCGGCGGCTCTCGGCGGAATCGAAATAAAGCTTTCCGAACCGGTGGAAATCGGCGAGAACACACTTGCAAAGGGCAAGCGCACTGCCGCAGGAAGCGTTGCGGGAATCATCGCTTCAGATAGGGAAGCTTACACCTCCGGCAGCCGCGAACGGGCAGGACTTTTCATTCAGATTACGGCTTCTATTATACGCTCCATGGACGACAGGGGAGCGGTAGAGTGGTTTACGGCGCTGATGGATATTATCACCAACGAAATCAAGGGGGATATGAGCATCACAAAACTTATGGAGCTTGTAAACCTTTCAAACAGAATCAAAATAGACGATGTTAATATTATGCTGCTTCCGGGGCAGACATCCCAAAATGGCTTCTACTTAGCTGAGACGGATAAAGCGGCGAAGCTCCTGAACGAGCGTTTCAGGGTAAAGGGGAGCACATTTGAAGCAGATAAACTGGGATTTGCAATCGCAGACGGCGTGAAGGAGCAGTATCCATCACAAAAAACGAAAATAAAAGAAATCTTAAAATAAAGGACTGATATTATGACGCAGAAAGAAAAACTATCCGAAATCATCAAGGCTCTTGACTCAAAGAAGGCAGAGAACATCAAGGCTATTAAGATAGGCGATTTGACTATCATCGCGGACTATTTTGTCATAGCCAACGGCACATCCACTACCCACACACGCGGTCTTGCGGATGAAGTCGAGTTTAAGCTCGGCGAAAAGGGAATAAAGCCTGACCATATCGAGGGCTTCGACGGCGCAAGCTGGATAGCTATGGACTATGGCGATATCATCGTTCATGTATTTTATAAGGACACCCGCAAGGATTATGCCCTTGAAAAGCTATGGAGCGATGGCGAAGCAGTTGACATCAGCGAGCTGATGTGATATACTACACTTTATTCTATAAATTATGGTACAGTAAATAATAGTAAATTTATTCACAAGGACTGATAGTATGAAATACAATTTTGAAGCAGTAGAAAGCAAATGGCAGAAATACTGGGAGGATAACAAGACCTTTGAAGCCAAAATCGACCCCGCAAAGAAGAAGTTTTACGGCTTGGTCGAGTTTCCTTACCCTTCGGGAGCGGGAATGCACGTCGGACATATTAAGGCTTATTCCGGTCTGGAGGTAATATCCCGCAAGAAGAGGCTTGAAGGATACAACGTCCTCTTCCCGATAGGCTTTGACGCTTTCGGACTTCCTGCCGAGAACTACGCTATAAAGACAGGCATCCACCCAAGAATCTCCACCGACCACAACATCCACCACTTCTCGGAGCAGCTTAAAAAGGTTGGCTTCTCCTTCGACTGGTCGCGCACCATCGATACCACCGACGAGGATTACTATAAGTGGACACAGTGGATATTCCTTCAGATGTTTGAGCACGGTCTTGCCTTCAAGGATAAGACCCTTGTAAACTACTGCCCGAGCTGCAAGGTAGTCCTTTCCAACGAAGATTCGCAGGGCGGCAAGTGTGATATCTGCCACAGCCAGATTGTTCAGAAGTCAAAGGACGTTTGGTATCTGCGGATAACCGAATACTGCGACAGATTGCTCGAAGGCTTGAAAGAGGTTGACTATCTGCCCAACATCAAGCTCCAGCAGGAAAACTGGATAGGCAAGTCCACTGGTGCGTTTGTAAACTTTACGCTTAAGGGAATTGACGAAAAGTTAAGGATATACACTACCCGCCCGGACACTCTTTACGGCGTTACCTTTATGGTAATGGCACCGGAGCATCCCATCATTGATGAAAACAAAGATAAGATAGCCAATATGGCCGATGTCGAGGCCTACAGAGCCGAGTGCGCCAAGAAGACAGAGTTTGAAAGAACCCAGCTTGTAAAGGACAAAACCGGCGTTAAGCTTGAAGGCATAGCGGCAATAAACCCCGTAAACGGCAAGGAGATTCCCATTTACATATCCGACTATGTAATGATGGGTTACGGCACTGGCGCTATAATGGCTGTTCCTGCTCACGATCAGAGGGACTATGAGTTTGCCAAGAAGTTCGGAATAGATATCATCCAAGTCATCAAGGGCGGAGATATAGAAAAGGAAGCCTACACCGGCGACGGCGAGATGATAAACTCCGGCGTTCTCAACGGTCTTACCAACAAGAAGGATTCTATCGAAAAGATGCTTGCCTTCCTCGAAGAAAATGGAATAGGCGAAAAGGGCGTTCAGTACAAAATGAAGGACTGGGCGTTCAACCGTCAGCGCTACTGGGGCGAGCCTATCCCGATAGTATACTGCGATCATTGCGGAATGGTTGCTGTTCCGTATGACGAGCTGCCGCTTAAGCTTCCTCAGGTAGAAAACTTTGAGCCCGGCTCGGACGGCGAAAGCCCTCTTGCAAAAATCGATTCCTTCGTAAACTGCACCTGCCCCAAGTGCGGAGCTCCTGCAAAGCGCGAAACAGATACAATGCCTCAGTGGGCGGGTTCGTCATGGTATTATCTGAGATACTGCGACCCGCACAACCCTGATGCTCTTGCATCCAAGGAAGCTCTTGATTACTGGATGCCGGTTGACTGGTACAACGGCGGCATGGAGCACGTCACCCGCCATATGATTTATTCGCGCTTCTGGCATAAGTTCCTTTACGATATAGGAGCCGTCAACACCGACGAGCCCTATATGAAGCGTACCGCTCAGGGTCTTATTCTCGGCCCTGACGGCGACAAGATGAGCAAATCCAAAGGCAACGTCGTTGACCCGCTGGACGTTATCAACGAGTACGGAGCGGATGTTTTAAGGGTCTACACCCTGTTCATGGGCGACTATGAAAAGGCTGCACCCTGGAGCGAATCAAGCGTAAAGGGCTGCAAGAGGTTCTTGGACAGAATATGGTCGCTTGCGGATATGCTTGTCGACGGCGAAAGCTATAGACCCGAATTCAGCTCGAAAATGCACAAGCTGATAAAGAAGGTAACTTTGGATATCGACGGCATGAAATTCAACACCGCCATCGCCGCTATGATGACAATTCTGAATGATTTCTACGCCGCAGGCTCAATCAACCGTGCGGAGCTTCGGGACTTCTTAGTTATGCTCTATCCCTTCGCGCCGCATATCGCTGAGGAGATGTATGAAAATCTTAACTTCGGCGGATATATCCACGATGCTAAGTGGTGCTCTTACGACGAGGCACAGTGTGCGGATGATGAAATCGAAATCGCCGTTCAGATAAACGGCAAGATAAAGGAAAGAGTAATGGTATCGGCAGACGCTGAGCAGACTGAGGTTCTTGCACAGGTAAAGGCTCTTGATAAGATAGCCGCCGAGCTTGCCGGAAAGACCATCATCAAGGAAATATATGTAAAGGGCAAGCTCTGCAATATAGTTGCCAAGTAAGGCTCTTTCAGTCGGGGAACATCCCCGAAAACAAATAATTTGCGATTTTTTCAAAATAGCTATTGACATATCAGCATATTTGGGTTATAATGCTATTTAGTTACATTATCGCTAATGTAAAATCCTCTGCCCATGCGGCAAAGGGAGGGAACAATAAATGGCAGAAGTACGTGTTGGTAAAAATGAATCATTGGAGACAGCGCTCAAGCGTTTCAAGAGATCCTGTGCCAGAGACGGCGTTATCGCTGAAGTGCGTAAGAGAGAGCATTACGAAAAGCCTTCGGTAAAGCGTAAAAAGAAGTCTGAAGCTGCTCGTAAGCGTAAATACTAAGCCTTTAAGCCTTAGTATAGTCTCATGTAAAATTTAAAGAAAAGCGAGCAGTCTGTCTGTTCGCTTTTGTTTTTGGAGGTTATGTATTGACGGTTCGGGAACTTATGCGGATACGCTTATATCGCCAGCACCTTACGAATAAGTCTGACCGTCATACGGTACTTCATGATTTGAACGGGCTTCAGGCGCAGTTTATGTCAAACGCCGAACACTCACTTAGGATTCGGTGCAGTGAACCGCTATCCCACGAGGATTTTGGCGACGGTCTTGTGAAGAATTGGACGGTGCGGGGCACTGTGCATATCTTTAATCGGGATGATTTGCCGGTTTTTAAATACGGCAGGGATATCCACCGCAGCGAAGATTTTAAGGGCTACGGCATTTTCAGAAAAGACACATATAACTGGTATGCAGACAATGAAAGCTATAAGAGCGTACTTGAAAAATACAGAAAAGACGGCTATGCTTGGACTCTTTCGTCTGATGAACAGCGGGAGTGGTCGCGGTTTATCGTTCAAAAGGTGTCCGAAGGCGTTTACGGGCGCGAGGAGTTAAAAGCCGAATGCCGCAGCGCAGGAATGACGGTTCCGCAGCTTGAATCCATGTTTAACTCATGGGGCGGCGGAATGCGCGAGCTGTGCGAAAGAGGCTTTTTAAACTACCGTGTAAAAGAAAAGAAGGAATTCGAGCTTTGCCCGGATTTTGAGCCGATGGAGAAGGACGAAGCCGAGCGGGAAATACTGCGCCGCTATTTTTTGCATTACGCTCCCGCAACGATTCGGGACGCCGCTTATTATATGGGCTGCACGCAGGCAAGGGTCAAAGAACTCACGCAGGACATGGATCTTAAAAAGATTGACTGCGAGGGCAGGGAGATGTTCTATCTCAGTGAGATAGAAAAAGAATATCCCGAAATTCCGGCGGTGCTTTTTCTTGGAGGATTCGATCAGCTGATGCTCGGGTATAAAAAGGAAGAATCGATTTTCTTACCGCAGGAACATCTGCGTAAAATATTCAATCTTGCGGGAATTGTTATGCCGCCGATACTTGTGGACGGCAGGGTTGCCGGCAGATGGCGCCGCAAAAACAGAAATGTCAATTTAGAAATGTTTGCCGATATTACCGACAGTCAGAAAAAGGTACTTTTACACGAAGCAGAAATTGTTTTCGGGAACGCAAACATTCTGATATCTGAAATCTGATTTCGGAAGTTCGATTATTTGGAGGTCAAATGCTTTTAAGACCAAAGTACGTGTTCGAGTCAATCGCGGATATCACTCCCGGATTTCTTGAAAAAGAGAATATCCGTGCGCTGATACTCGACCTTGATAACACACTTACCACCCACAACAACCCAGTCCCCAAGCCGGAGATAAGAAAATGGCTTGACGGCATGAAGGCGATAAACTTTAAGATGGTTATCCTTTCAAATAATCATTATGAGCGCGTAAAGCCTTTTGCTGATGAGCTTGGCTTGGATTTCGTCTGCGACGGCAGAAAGCCCTTGACCGGCGGATATAAGCGCGCAGTCGAGCGACTTGGAGTCGATAAGCGGGAAATCGCTTCAGTCGGGGATCAGATATATACAGACGTTTTGGGATGCAATCTTTCGGGGATAAGGAGCATTTTCACATTCCCGATAGTCTACGAAACCGGCTTTTGGTTCAGGGTGAAAAGAACGCTTGAAAAGCCGTTTCTGCCGCGAAAATCACGTATCATAAAAGAAAGGAATGACTGATAGATGAGCGCAATATTCGGTCCTGCCGGAAGCTCGGAGGATTTTCTGAAAAAGTATAAGGCTTCCTCGGATATGCCCAAATACTTAAGTGAAATGGGGCTGGACGCTTTTGAGTATCAGTGCGGTCAGGGCGTAAGGGTGACCGACGCTTCCGCGCAGAAGCTCAAAGCTAAAGCCGAGGAATACGGCATATCCCTTTCATTGCACGCGCCCTACTTCATCTCGCTTTCAAGCGTAGAGCCCGAAAAGCGGGATAAGAGCATTGATTACATACTTCAATCCTGCGCGGCAGCGGTGAAAATCGGCGCGGAGAGGATAGTAATACACTCAGGCTCCTGCTCGAAAATGACCCGTGAGGCCGCATTGGAGCTTGCTAAGGACACCCTTAAGCGGGCAAGGGAAGCGGCAGTTTCGCAGGGATATGAATGCATTCGCTTCTGTCCGGAGACAATGGGCAAAATTAATCAGCTCGGCAATTTTGAAGAGGTCATGGAGCTTGCCGCTCTGGACGACAGCTTCCTGCCCTGCATCGATTTCGGTCATCTGAACGCAAGAACGCTGGGCGGGGTTAACTCAAAGGAAGCCTTTGAGAAGATTCTTGACGGCATAGCCGATAAGCTTGGAAGCGACAGGCTGAAGTGCTTCCACTCTCATTTCTCAAAAATCGAGTACACCCAAAAGGGCGGCGAACTTAAGCACCTTACCTTTGAGGACAGCGTATACGGTCCTGAATACGAGCCGCTGATGGAGCTTATCGCGAAAAGACAGCTTTCGCCGACCTTTATCTGTGAGAGCGCAGGAACGCAGTCGTTCGACGCGCTTTCTATGAAAAAATCCTACCTGAGTTTTTTGGAATAATATGAAAGGATAATATAATTATGAACAAATTTGAAAGACTTTTTGAAGTTCTGCCCGCCGATATCGACGCTGCACTCATCACTGGGGACGTCAACCGCAGATATTTCACCGGAATGAAATCATCCGCAGGAACGGTTTTGGCGTTCAAGGACAAGGCCTACCTCATTATCGACTTCCGCTATATCGAAGCCGCCACCAAGAAGGTTAAGGGCGCGGAAGTAATCTTGCAGGAAAAGCTGTTCGACCAGATAAACGCTCTTCTGGAAAAGCACGGCGCAAAGACTGTGGCTATAGAGAGCGATACCATGACAGTTTCCCAGCTCAACACATATAAGGAGAGGATCACTGCGGCGGTTATCGTATCTTCATCGGCACTCAGCAAGGCTATAGGCGAGCTGAGAATAGTTAAGACTCAGGATGAGCTTGATAAGATGATTAAGGCGCAGAGAATTGCCGAAGCCGCCTTTGAAAATGTCCTTAACTTCATCAAGCCGGGCGTTACCGAAAGGGAAATCGGGCTTTGCCTTGATTACTATATGCTCCGCAACGGCGCAGAGGCTCTTTCGTTCGATACCATCGCCCTGACAGGCGCAAATACATCTCTTCCTCACGGTGTTCCGGGTGATACCGTTGTCAAGGAGGGCAGCTTTGTTCTTATGGACTACGGCGCTACCTATGACGGATATCACAGCGATATGACAAGAACCGTATGCGTGGGCAAGCCTTCTGAAAAGATGGAGCAGGTTTATAATATCGTCCTCGAAGCACAGCTTAAGGGCATTGCCGCCGTAAAGGAAGGAATCAAGGGCAAGGAGCTCGACAAGGTTTCAAGGGATATTATCAAGGAAGCCGGCTATGGCGAGCTGTTCGGACATTCCTTGGGTCACGGCGTGGGAATGGAAATCCACGAGGCTCCCAACGCATCGTATCTGAGCGAACAGGTCTTTAAGGAGAACATGATAATCACAGTTGAGCCGGGAATTTATATTCCCGATGAGTTCGGTGTCAGAATCGAGGACTTTGTCATCGTCAAGAAGGATGGCTGTGTTAACATGACTCTTGCCGAAAAAACCTTGATTACCCTTTGACTTTTTTGAATAAGGAATAAAAAAATAGCATAAAAAATTCATTTCTTTGCTAAAACCCCTTGCATTATTTTCGATTTTAGGTTACAATAGAATGTAACCTTCCGCAGATAAAATCTCTGCGGTGAAAAATAAATAAAATCTGAAACGGGCGGAGCATATTTTTATCGCCCCAAAGAAACGGAGGACACAATTTTATGATCACAGCAGGTGATTTCAGAAACGGTGTAACATTTGAAGAGGACGGCAACGTAATGCAGGTTATCGAGTTCCAGCACGTTAAGCCCGGTAAGGGTGCGGCGTTCGTTAGAACCAAGACCAAGAACGTTATAACCGGCTCGGTTGTTGAAAAGTCCTACAACCCCACCGCAAAATTCCCCACAGCCTTCATTGAAAGAAGAGATATGGAGTATTCTTATACCGACGGCGAACTTTACTACTTCATGGATTCCGAAACCTATGAGCAGATTCCCGTAAGCCCTAACGACGTCGGAGATAACTTCAAGTTCGTTAAGGAAAACATGGTCTGCACCATCCTTTCCTATAAGGGCAAGGTATTCGGCGTTGAGCCGCCCTTCTTTGTTGACCTTGCCGTTACTCAGACCGACCCTGGCTTTGCAGGCAACACCGCAACCAATGCAACCAAGCCCGCAACCCTTGAAACCGGCGCTGAGATAAAGGTTCCGCTGTTCATCAACGAAGGCGACGTTATCAGAATCGACACCAGAACCGGCGAGTATATGCAGAGGTCTAACTGATAGGTTTTATCCTGAAAGGAGAAACGTTATGATTCTATCCGAAAAAGCGCAGTATCTTAAAGGACTTATGGACGGTCTTAATATTGATTCTTCTGAGCCCACCGGCAGAGTTTTAAAGGCAATGCAGGAGCTTTTGGAGGAGATTTGCACCACCGTTGACACAATAGACGCCGACGTTGACGATATCGTAGAGTTCTGCGAAACTATCGACGAGGATGTTTCCGACATCGAAGAAGACCTTTACGGCGACGATGATGAGGATGACGACGATTGCTGCTGTGACGATGACTGCGATTGCTGCGATGACGATTGTGATTGCTGCGACGACGACTGCTGCGATTTTGAGACAGTATGTCCTAACTGCGGCGACACTATCGAGCTTACCGAGGAAATGGTAAACGAAGGCTCTATCGAATGTCCCAACTGCGGTGAGCATCTGGAATTCGATTTGGACAGCATCGAAGGCGACGAGGAGTAATCGCTATCAGCTGAAAATTAAATATTTATCTTCGGGGTAGGGTGAAATTCCCAATCGGCGGTATAGTCCGCGAGGAACAATGATTTGTTTTTGATACCGGTGCAATTCCGGAACCGACAGTTACAGTCTGGATGGGAGAAGATTGAGTTCGGCGTTTTGCGCGCCTGATTCAAGGTATTTGTGCGTTTGTGCGCATATAGCCCGGAGTGTTTTGCTTCGGGCTTTTTCATTTTCAAAGGAGTATAAGTCATGTCAAACCGTAAAACCGAAAAAATCTCGATTCGCTCAATATCCGCTTGCGCCATGCTTTCTGCGGTGGCATTCGTCTTGCAGTTTCTGGAGTTTTCATTGCCGATAATACCGTCTTTTATCAAGCTGGATATCTCCGATATTCCCGCACTGATAGGAACTTTTGTGCTCGGTCCTTTCTGGGGAATAGCAATTGAGTTTATAAAGAATCTGATTCATCTGCCTTTCGGAACATCAATGGGCGTTGGAGAGCTTTGCAACTTTCTTTTGGGTGCAGTGTTCGTGTTCACTGCGGGCATCATATATAAATTCAAGCATACCAGAACCGGCGCGATAATTGCAAGCCTTTGCGGTGCCTTGCTAATGTCAATAGTCAGCCTGCCGCTCAACTACTTCTTTGTATATCCTGCATACGTGGTTATATATAAGCTTCCGTTGGATTCCATTATTGAGATGTATAAGGCGATACTTCCGGCAGCGGCTTCTACTCCCACCGATAACGCGCTTTTCAACTGCCTGCTTATATTTAACGTCACTTTCACATTCTGTAAAGGAATACTCGAAGCGTTGTTGTGCTATATCGTATATAAGCCTATAAGCAGACTTTATCATAGGTAATCAAATCATATAAACATATTAAACAGCAGGAATCGAAAATTTCTGCTGTTTTTAATTTATTCGCTTGATATTCATTTGTAGAGATGATATAATTATACAAAATAATTAAACTTGGAGGGTTTATGAAATCGATATCAAAAAGACTGGTTTCCTTGGCGCTTTGTGCTTGCATGATGGTATCGTCAAGCGGCTGCGGTGCAAAGGATAACAATATCAAAGATGAACAAACGCCAAACGGCGGAGGGATGGAGGATAGAATTATAGTGAAACCGGAGGATGTCAATATAGATACAACTATCAGCATATCTCCGCTGAACGCTTCTGTGATGAACGGCGGGAAATTTGAGGGCTGGGGAACAAGCCTTTGCTGGTGGGCTAACAGAGTGGGCTATTCCGATAAGCTGGCTCAGCTATCTGCAGACCTTTTCTTCGGGGATGATGGTCTGCGCCTCAATATAATGCGCTATAACATCGGCGGAGGTGACGACCCATCCCACAACCACATCACAAGAACGGATTCAGAGGTTCCCGGATGGCTTTATTGGAACGACAAAAAGCAGGAATACGAGTACGACTACAAGGCTGACAAGAACCAGCTGAACGTTCTGGAGCGCGCATATAAGGCGGCAGGGGATGACGCTATAGTCGAGGTCTTCTCCAACTCACCGCCCTACTTTATGACTGTCAGTGGATGCTCATCCGGTGGGCGGGACGGAAACGTCAACAATCTTAAGGATGAAAGCTATAAGGACTTTGCGGAGTATCTTGCGCACGTCACAGATTATATCCAGAACAAGCTTGATATTACCGTCACAAGCGTAGCCCCGATGAACGAGCCCAATACCAACTTCTGGTGGTACGGAAGCAACAAGCAGGAGGGCTGCCACTTCGACGAGGGTGAAAGCCAGTCGAAAATCATCGAGCTTACATATGACGCTCTGAAGGATTACGACCTCGACAACGTTATGGTCTCCGCCAGCGATGAAACCAGCACCGAGCTGCAAATCAATGAGTATCTAAGCTATTCCGATAAAGCCAAGGCTTCCATCGGCAGGATAAACACTCATACCTATAACCCGTCCAAAATAGGCGAGCTTGGTCAGCTTGCCAAGGACGAAGGCTTTAATATGTGGATGAGCGAGGTCGACGGCAATGGTTCGGTCTGCGATGGCGAAATGGGTCCCGCACTTTGGCTGGGTGAGAAGATAATCTCGGACATCAACTCCCTTTCGCCGTCGGCATGGGTGCTCTGGCAGGTGATAGATAAGCACATATCTAAGGATGGCTACAACGGCAAGCAGGATTCCGGCATGATAGATATCACCAGCGGCTTCTGGGGAACAGCGGTGTGCGACCATGACAACAACGATATCATCCTGACCCAGAAGTACTATGCCTTCGGGCAGTTTTCACGCTTTATCCGCCCCGGCTCTACTATTATCCACTGCGGCGGCGATTCGCTTGCGGCGTATGACCCCGAAACTAAGGAGCTTGCAATAGTGGTTCTCAACAAGTCTGATAAGCCAAAGACTGCCAATATCAGCCTTTCACAGATGAAAACTGTCGGCGATACCGTCAAATGCTATCGCACAAGCGGAACTATGGCTGAGGGCGAGCACTGGAGCGCGCTTGATAACATTTACACCTACGGCAAGGGCTTTGTCGCGGAGCTTGCGGCGCAGTCTATAACTACTTATGTTGTAAACGGGGTGGAGATGGGCGAAGTCAGCCTTGAAGCCGTCCCGATGGATAATCCCACTGTTACCGGCTCAACGCCTTGGAACAACTGCTCCGACACCGCAGATAAGGTCGTGGATGGCGACATTCTCACATTCTTTGACGGTGTTGCCGAAGGATGGCTGGAAATTGACAGAGGCAGTACCGCAGATTTCAACGTTATCGCCTATGCGCCCCGAACCGGCTTCGAGGGAAGAATGACGGGCGGCAAGTTCTACGGCTCGAAGGACGGCAAGAAGTGGACGGAGATTTATGAAGTCACATCTGCCCCGACCTCCGGCTTCAACTATGCATTCCTGGATAAAACCTACAATTACAGATATATCCGCTATGACGTCCCGACTGGCGGAGGGGATTACCTTTGCAACATCGCAGAAGTAAGTCTTTATAAAACAACACAGAAATAAAGGAGAATAAGCTATGCCAAAGTGGTTAGATAACGCTGTATTTTATGAAATTTATCCTCAGTCCTTTAAGGATACCAATGCCGACGGTATAGGCGATTTTGAGGGCATTATCCAAAGCCTTGACTATATTAAGGAGCTTGGCTGCAACGCCATCTGGATGAACCCCTGCTTTGAATCTCCGTTCGGCGACGCAGGATATGACGTCTCGGACTATTATAAGGCCGCTCCCAGATACGGCACCAACGAAGACCTGAAAAGGCTGTTCCAAGAAGTCCACAAGCGGGATATGCACATACTTTTAGACCTTGTTCCCGGGCACACATCTGTAGACCATAAGTGGTTCAAGGAATCCATGAAGGCGGAAAAGAACGAGTTCACCGACCGTTATGTCTGGACGGACAGCATTTGGGAGGAGCCCGCTGGAATGGGCTCGATAAAGGGTATTTCAGACAGGGATGGAGTGTGCGCGGTCAACTTCTTCTCACACCAGCCCGCGCTTAACTACGGCTTCTATAAATGTACCCGCCCGTGGCATCAGTCGCCGGAGGATGAAGGTCCTAAGGCTACCTTGGAGGAGCTTAAAAACATCATGCGCTTCTGGCTGAAAATGGGCTGTGACGGCTTCCGCGTCGATATGGCAGGCTCGCTTGTAAAGCATGACGAGGACGGAAAGGGAACAATAAAGCTCTGGCAGAACGTCAGGGAGTTTCTGAACTGTGAATTTCCAGAAGCAGCAATGGTTTCAGAATGGGGTGAGCCTGATAAATCCCTGCAGGGCGGATTCCATATGGATTTCCTTCTGCACTTCGGTCCTTCGCATTATAACGATCTTTTCCGCTGTGCTGATCCCTTCTTTTCGTCCAGAGGAAAGGGAGATGTTTCCGAGTTTGTCTCCAAATATATCGAGAATTACACAAAGACCGAGAAGAAGGGACTTATCTGCATACCCTCAGGCAACCACGACATGGACAGGCTTGCAAGAGCTTTGCACGGAGATGAGCTTAAAATAGCCTTCGCGTTCCTTCTGTCCATGCCCGGCGCGCCGTTCATCTATTATGGCGATGAAATCGGTATGAGATATGTTGAAAATCTTGTATCTGTTGAAGGCGGATATGGCAGAACCGGCTCGCGCTCGCCGATGCAGTGGGATTCATCCGTGAACTACGGCTTCAGCACGGCCTCCGCAGAAAACCTTTATATCAGGCAGGATGATTCCTGCAATGCTCCCACAGCTGCCGCTCAGATTCAGGACAGCTCATCGCTATATAACGAGGTCAAAAAGCTCATAGCCATCCGCAAGCAGCATGAGGCGCTTCTCTCAAACGGCGAAATCGAGTTTGTGTGTGCGGAAAAGAATTCCTACCCGTTGGCATATCTCAGAACTGCTGGGGAGGAGAGAATACTTGTGGTTATAAATCCTTCGGCCGAGCCGCAGGAGTTTGAGTGCGGATATATCCCGAAAGAAACGGTTTACAGCTTCGGCGGGGAGATATCCCAAAAGAATGGCAGGATAACCGTTCCTGCCTGCTCAGCGGGATTCTATGCGGTTTGAACCGGAATTTTGTGAGTTGGGGATTATAACCGATGTCTAAAATTTTTAAATAAATGGCTACTATATTTTAGAAATTTAATTGATTTTATAACAAAGATGTGTTACAATATGCTTGTGAGAAGGGAATATTATGCAAGTATAATATTCTGGCATAGTATGCCGTTATCTTACCATATTTATTTGGAGGAATTGAACATGAAAAGATTATTAGCAATATTGCTTTCGCTCATTATGGTGCTTTCACTGGCAGCCTGCGGCGACAATGCTAACGACAACACCCCCGTAACCGAAGCCACCGAGCCTGATGTAACGGAAGCTACCGAGCCTGTAACCGAAGCCACTACTGAGGCTACTACAACCGAAGCTACCACAGTGGCAACTACCGAGCCGGAGCCCGAACCGGAGCCGGAGCCTAAGCCTGTTTATGTTGCAGATATGTTTACCGCAATCCCTGTAACCGCCGATAACTTCGGAAGAGGACAGGTCGCAAACGAGCTTATCGAGTCTGACAACGAAGCCTTGACATGGGCAGAGGGCAACGGAGTAACCATTGTTGGTGCAACTCTTGTTTCCTTTAAGCTTCCTGAGGGCGTTACCATGGGCAACACCATCTGCGTCCATATTAAGGGCGAATCTGTAGGAAACTTCAGAACATGGCTCATCGATGACGGTGAAGTAACCTCTTCTGAGCAGCACAATATGGAAACCGACTATGGCTTCACCGGCGGCGAGTTCGATGAGATTATCGAATATACCGTTCAGTATGTTGATAACACCATTGCTGACGATACCGCTACCCAGTTCGCTTTCAAGGCATCCTCTTGGAACACCACTCTTGACGGTCTTACCATCACCGAGGTTGGCGTTTACAATGGCACTTTAGAGGAGTACAAGGCAGCTACTGCTGATGCTGTTCCCGCTGAAGGCGAAGATGATTCTGCAGAAGGCGAAGTAACTACTGCACCTGAGGGTGAAGACGCTCCCGCCGAGGACGGAGAAGATTCCGCCGAAGGCGACGCTGAATAACAACATCATCACTTTTTTGAGCTCATTGCAAAGCGCGTCGGGTATCTCCGGCGCGTCTTTGCTTATAAAAGGTCGGAAAATATATTGACAAACGCGCAGTCATGATGTATAATATAAAAAAATAAAATACCTTATCAAGAGCGGCGGAGGAATCTGGTCCTGTGAAGCCCGGCAACCTGTTTTCAAGGTGCTAAATCCAGCGGTTTAACCGAAAGATGAGGAACATATTCAACTGTTTTGTCATGCGCTCGGTGCTCCGGGCGCATTTTTTGCCGCTTTTTGGTACGTTAATAGTGCGTTTAGCGAAAGGAATGTCAGTAAAAATGAAAAGCTTGTTTACATCAGAATCGGTAACAGAGGGTCATCCCGATAAAATCTGCGACCAGATTTCAGACGCTGTTTTGGACGAATGCCTTCGGCAGGATCCAATGTCACGCGTGGCGTGCGAAACCACCTGCACAACCGGACTTATCCTCTGCCTCGGGGAGATAACCACCAAGGCGTCGTTGGATATAGCCGGAATAGTGCGCTCAGTTGTCAAGGATATCGGCTACGACAGAGCCAAGTACGGCTTCGACTGCGAAACCTGCTCGGTGCTGACGTCTATTCATCAGCAGTCGCCGGATATAGCTATGGGCGTTGACAACTCTCTCGAAGGCAGGAGAGATAATACTTTCGGCACCGGCGCGGGTAGGGGCGATAACGCCTTTGATACCGGCGCAGGCGACCAGGGAATGATGTTTGGCTATGCCTGCAACGAAACTCCCACCCTTATGCCTATGCCTATTTACTACGCCCATAAGCTTGCAAAGAAGCTTTCCGATCTCCGCAAGAGCGGCGAGCTTTCTTATCTGAGACCTGACGGTAAAAGCCAGGTAACGGTCGAATACGAAGACGGAAAGCCGGTGAGAGTGGATACAGTCGTAATCTCCACTCAGCATGACGCGGCGGTATCTCAGGAGACTATCAGGCAGGATATCATCGAAAAGTGCATCAAGGCGGTGATACCCGCAGAGCTTTTGGATGACGATACCATCTACTACGTCAACCCTACCGGAAGGTTTGTTGTCGGCGGTCCCGCGGGGGACTGCGGTCTTACCGGCAGAAAGATAATTGTTGATACCTACGGCGGATACTCCCGCCACGGCGGAGGAGCTTTCAGCGGCAAGGATCCAACCAAGGTCGACCGCTCAGCCGCATACGCCGCGCGGTATGTCGCAAAAAATATAGTAGCTGCCGGTCTTGCGGATAAGTGCGAAATCCAGCTTGCATATGCAATAGGCGTTGCGCACCCGGTATCTCTGCTTGTGGATACCTTTGGAACTGGCAAGGTCAGCGACGAGGAGCTCACTGCGGCTGTAAAGAAGGTCTTCGACCTGCGCCCGTCCGCAATCATCAGCTCGCTTGACCTGCGCAGACCTATATACCGCCAGACTGCAGCATACGGTCACATGGGCAGGGAGGATATAGACGCATCCTGGGAGAGAACGGATAAAACCGAGGAGCTGCGCCAAGCTTTGGGAATGGCGTAATCCCGAAAAAAGAAAGGATAACGCAAATGGAGCCGAAGATATACTTTCTCAGCGGCGATATTCTGATACGCGATATGGCGTTGGAAGATGCCGAAGCAATAGCTGCCGAAGAACGCGCCCAGGGCTGGAATCAGTCTGCTCAAAAGTATTATGAGCGCATAAGCCACAGGGATGAGGGCAGGTGCATTGCGCTTGCCGCCGAATATAAGGGCAATATAGCAGGGTATATCTCGGTGTATCCGAATTCGGAGTTAGGAGCGTTCGGCGGAAAGGGATATCCCGAAATAGTTGACTTCGGGGTGCTTGAAAAGTTCAGAAGGCTTGGCATAGGCTCCAGCCTGATGGACGCTGCCGAGCAAATAGCTTCACAGTATGCTGACACGGTATATCTTGGCGTTGGGCTTCACAGCGGTTACGGCAGTGCGCAGAGGATGTATGTCAAGCGCGGCTACATCCCGGATGGCTCGGGGGTCTGGTACCGCGATAAGGTCTGCCCCTGCTATGCCGAGTGCCTTAATGATGATGATTTGGTGCTGTATCTGTTTAAAAAGCTTAGGGTGTGATAACTGCGATTTGTTATGCATAAATCTGATCGGCTGTGTCATCATAATAATAGTTGTCATTCCGTGATATGCTTGGTTTGACAAAATAATTTTAAAAAAATCAAAAAATATTTATAAAAACACTTGACAAATCGACATGAAAGTATTATAATACATAATCGTGGCACGGATGAAATCGTGCCAGTTGGCACGGATAAATCGTGCCGAGTGGTTGCTGATATAGCTCAGTCGGTAGAGCGCATCCTTGGTAAGGATGAGGTCCCCAGTTCAAATCTGGGTATCAGCTCCAGAAAAGCGGTGTACTTTGGTATGCCGCTTTCTTTTTTCTTAGAACATTTTGATTACGGAGACAGCCATGGAAATAAAAAGAATCTCAGGCGATTTCACGGTCTGCAAGGTCGCCGACTTCTCGGGAGTAAATCCCGAAGCGAAATACTGCTTCATGAGCAGAACTGAGGATGAAAACTCGCTTGTCTGTCTGCAAGAGGACGTCCCAGAAAATGTCACCGCCCGCGAGGACGACTGGCGGGCTTTCCGGTTAGAGGGAGTACTGGATTTTTCTCTGATAGGAATACTTGCCCGTATTGTAGCGCTTTTAGCCGAGGTGAACATCAGCATATTCGCTGTTTCCACCTTCAACACCGATTACATTCTTGTGAAGAAGGAGAATGAAGAGCGCGCATTGAACCGCCTTGCTGAGGCCGGATACAAGGTATTGCCCTAAAACATATATCAAATTATAAGGAGGACATCATGAACAAATATGACAAAGAATTCTGGCAGGCGCTGGATAGGCTTTTAGAAAGCTCGGAAGTTGTAATAGACCGCCCCAAGGGGAGCGCACACCCCAGATTTTCTGATATAATATATCCGGTCGATTACGGATATCTGAAAGGCACGTCCTCCATGGACGGTGAGGGGATAGACGTTTGGGTGGGAACAGGCGAAAAACGAATCGATGCTGTTATGTGTACAGTTGATTTGATGAATAAGGATTCGGAGATAAAACTGCTGATAGGCTGCACCGAGGAGGAAAGGGAGAGTATCTATAAGTTTCACAATGCGTCTGAGTATATGAAGGGAATTATGATACTGCGCTAAGCAGGTATATCATGAAAAACCGCAGTACGGAGCAAATCCATACTGCGGTTTAATCTATTTACTTTTTCCCGCCATCCGTCTTCGCTTCAATCCCAGATTCCTCAATAACCTCCAGCGGTGGAGCATCTGTAACCGTGCCTATATTCACGCCCGGCATTGAGTAGTATTCCTTTTCGGTTGGCATATTCTTGGCTTTCAGCCTTGAATCCACTATCGCAGTGATGATGTCGAACATGACCGCGAACAGCGGTACGCCGATTATCATGCCGACAATTCCGAACAGGCTTCCGCATACAAGGATGGAAAACAGCGTCCAGAAGGAGGAAAGACCGATTTTGTTTCCAAGAATCTTGGGACCTATGATGTTGCCGTCAAGCTGCTGCAAGGCGATGATGAACAGCAGGAACCATAAAACCTTGCCGGGGTCGGCGATAAGCACAAGCACCGCTGAGGGTATGGCTCCGATAAACGGACCGAACACCGGGATGATGTTGGTTATGCCGATTATCAGTGAGATTATCATAACGTAAGGCATTCTGAATATCAGCATGCAAACCGCGCATATGCCGCCTATAATGCAGGAATCTATTATTTTGCCGTAGATAAAGCTTAAAAGCGCGCTGTTGGTGGAGGAGGTCAGGGTGAAGATTCTGTGATACGTTCTTTCGCTGAACAGAGCAACTATAAGCTTCTTTGCCTGGGCCTGCAATGCTTCCTTGCTTGAAAGAAAGTATATAGCAAGGATAAAGCCGAATATGAAGTTCTTTACCGAGTTCGCAAAGTCCAAAAGGCTTGTAAGCAGGCTTGTGAGCTGTGGAACAAGGCTGGAAGCGATTTTGCTTATAGTAGCCGAAATATTGTCTAATTCCTTGGTAACTATCTCCGCTATGCTAGGATTATCATCCAGAAGCTTTGCGACCCATTTTTCTGCGGCGGGAAGAACGTCATTTACAAGACCGTCATAAATTCCGGGGATGTTGGATATCAGTTCAGGGATGACCGAAAGAATTATCGCCGCAATTACCGCAATGATAAATATCGAAGCAACGACTATGCCAATAGCCCGCGCCGCTCTGGGACGCGCCTTCTTTCTGAAAAGGAATCTTCCCAAAAACCTTTCAACATTCTTGGATATGGGATTCATGACGAACGCTAAGACCATTCCCCATATGACCGGCGCGAATACTCTTAGCAGGTTGGAAGAAAGGCTGCTCACCGAATCCCACTGGAACATTATAAGCACAATCATAAGCGTCAGAATTATGAACGCAAAGCAGTAAGTAAAAATTTTATTGTATTTTTTGTCTGAGAAAACCCTCAAAACGATCAGTCCTTTCAAAGAAAATGCCATCTTATTAAGTATACACCAAAATACAGGCGGTTGTCTACACAAAAATAAAAATTAATAAAAATCTTAAAGAAATTTTACTCAATCTATTTCATTTTCTTTCGATTCATGATATAATCATAATGATTATTATGTAATTTTGGAGATAGATTTATGACAGACAACGAATTTTTCACTCTTAAGCGCCGTGCGCTTTCAAAATATTTTTCTAAGCTTAATGATATGCAGAGGGAGGCTGTTTTTACCGTTAACGGCCCCGTGCTGATACTTGCGGGAGCGGGCAGCGGCAAAACAACGGTTTTGGTCAACCGTGTTGCAAACATGGTGTATTTCGGCAACGCCTATAACGATACCTCGCGGTATGCAGGCACCACCCCGGAGGATGAAAGGTTTCTTTCCGATTACGCAAACGGTCTTACCGACGATTCTGAGCGTCTGCGCTCAATAGTAGCGGTTGACTGTGTTAAGCCTTATAATATACTTGCCATAACGTTTACAAACAAGGCGGCAGGGGAGCTTAAGGAAAGGCTTGAAAAAATGCTGGGTGATTCTTCAAGCGGCATAACCGCAGCTACCTTCCATTCCGCCTGCGTAAGGATTCTGCGCAGGGAAATCGAGCATCTTGGCTATGCCTCAAACTTCACGATTTACGATACCGACGATTCGCAGAGATTGATTAAGACCTGCCTTTCAGATATGAACATCTCGGATAAGATGTTCCCGCCAAAGCTTGTTTTAGGCGAGATATCCCACTCCAAGGAAGCCGAGGTAGACCCCGAGGAATACGCACGCCTTGCCTTCGGCGATTACCGCAAGCAGACGATAGCAAAGGTTTACGAAGCCTACCAGAAGCGTCTTATGAATGCAAACGCTGTCGATTTTGACGATATAATATCACTTACCGTAAGACTGTTTGAGGAATTCCCGGACGTTTTAGACCACTACAGCAACCTTTATAAGTACATACTTGTGGACGAGTATCAGGATACCAATATGGTGCAGTATAAGCTTGTTGCACTGCTTTCCAGAAAGCGCAGAAATATCTGTGTTGTCGGAGATGATGACCAGAGTATCTATAAATTCCGCGGCGCGACAATTGAGAATATTATTTACTTTGAGAATAAATATGAAAACGCCAAGGTGATAAAGCTGGAGCAGAACTACCGCACCACCCAGAATATCCTTACCAGCGCAAATGAGGTCATAAAAAACAACAAGGGCAGAAAGGGCAAAAGCCTGTGGACAGACGCCGGGGACGGCGACAAGGTAACGCTCTACCGCGCGTCAACCGAGCAGGGCGAAGCAAGGTTTGTCGCGGAGAAGATATTAGCTTCGGTCAAGGCGGGCGGAAAGTACTCCGCAAACGCTGTCCTTTATAGAATGAACGCCCAGTCCAACGCCGTTGAACACGCGCTGATGGCAAGCGGAATCCCGTATAGGGTGTTCGGCGGAGTTAAGTTCTACGAGCGTAAGGAAATTAAGGATATCATTTCTTACCTGTCGGTCATCAACAATGAAAACGATATTCTAAGACTGAAAAGAATCATTAACGAGCCCAAAAGGGGAATAGGAGCGGCAAGTGTTGACCTTTTGGAACAGATATCGGGTAATCTCGGCGAATCTCCATTGCAGATAATGCGCACAGCGCAGGATATCCCTATGCTTTCGCGCACAAGCTTAAAGCTCACTCAGCTTGCGCAGATGTTTGACGAGCTTAAGGAGCACTCCACCGTCATCCCTCTTCCTGAGCTTCTGGACGAGCTTATGGAGAAATCGGGATATCAGATGTATATGCAGTCGTTGGGCGAGGAAGGCGCGGCAAGGCTTGAAAATATCAACGAGCTGAAATCCACCATGATGAACTACTATCAGGATGCCGAGGAGCCTTCACTTTCCGGCTTCTTGGAGGAAATAGCCCTTTATACCGACCTTGACGAAATGAACCCCGAGGATGACTGTGTTGTTCTGATGACGGTTCACGCCGCAAAGGGCTTGGAGTTTGACAATGTGTTTGTGGTGGGCATGGAAGAAAACATCTTCCCAAGCTCGCGCAGCCTCGACTCAGAGGCGGATATCGAAGAGGAAAGACGCTTGGCATATGTCGCCATAACAAGGGCGAGAAAGCGGCTTTACTTAAGCTCCGCCCAGCAGAGAATGCTTTTCGGTTCGACCAGCTTTAACAAGCCATCAAGGTTTATTTCCGAGCTTCCCGATGAAACGGTAGATAAGCAGTCAGAAAGAACCGCTGTGGACGCTGTAAAGCCTGCCGAACGCAGACATGAGCCCTCAGTCTCGCCGTTTGCTTCCCAGATGGAGAAGCTGAAAGCTTCCCGCCCGGCGTCCGGCGCACAGGCTTCGGCTCAGAGCTTCTCGGTCGGAGAAAGGGTATACCACAATATCTTCGGCGAGGGAACGGTGCTGAAAGCTACAGCCATGTCCAACGACACCATGCTTGAAATAGCCTTTGAAAAGGTAGGAACCAAGAAGATAATGGCAAACTATGCCAAGATAAAGAAGCTTTAAGGCTTGCCCAAAAAGAGGAAATATGGATTTAATAATAACACCGGCAAAGCTTTGCGGAACGTTCAAGGCTGTGCCATCCGAGGAAGAAGCGCTGCGGCTTTTGGTCTGCGGTGCGCTTTCAAAGCCATCCTCGGTTGTAAAAGGCGTTGGAATGACGGAAAATGTGAACCGCCTGATAAACGCATTAAAAATCATGGGAGCGCAGCTGAGCGTCCGTGATGACCGCATCCGCTTCGCCGACATGGTTATTAAGGACAGCATAACCGTCGACTGCGGCGGCTCCTATCCGGCTCTGGCGTATACGCTTTCTATTGCTGCTGCACACGGTGTTAATGCCACGTTCTGCGGCAATCAGGCTCTTGCCGACGATAAGCTTGCGCAGTTCATATCCTGCCTGTGCGGTCATGGAATCACGACTGATTTCAGCGGCAAAATGCCTTTTAGGATAAGCGGCAGCCTTGGTTCTGGGATATATGAGCTCCCGCCGGATACTCCCCATCAGCTCATTTCTGGGCTTATGCTTGCCCTTGCGATATTTGAAACGGACAGCATGATAGTTTTCAGCTCTGCGCCCAAGTATAAGCCGTATATAGATATGACCCTGAACGCCATGCATCAAAGCAGGATTCAGGCAGTGTGCTCCTCGGACAAGTATATAATACGCGGCGGACAGCATTACTGTCTTTCGGAAGCAAGGGTTGGGGGAGATTTTTTGATTGCATCCAACTTCGCAGCCGCCAATGCCATGACTTCCAATATAAGCGTCAACGGGCTTGACGCGGCGTCATTCCAGCCGGAAACCGCCGTGTTTGAAATAATCCGCTCGGTGATGTACTCGGGAAGAAAGGGCTTTGATTACGATTTTTTGGGATGCCCCTCTTTAGCACCTGTTATGGCGGCGTTTGCCTGTTCTCTTAAAGGGGAATCCGCTCTTAGGAATATCAGTGTAGAATCAATAAATAATATATCCGCAATGGTGAACGGCGCGGGAGGGTGCGCATATTCCGACGGCAATGATCTGCACATAAAAAGCAGAAAATCCCTTACGGGAGGAAGCCTTGATTCCTGCGGCGATCCAAAAATCGTGTATGCCGCAATGGTTCTTTCAACCATTTGCCGCGGCAGACTGACAATAACCAACGCAGACTGCGCAAAGGAATACTGCCCTGAGTTCTTTGAAGCCTTCCATGACCTTGGCGGGGTGATGGAGTACGGCTCGGGGACAAAACCAACATTGAAAAACTGATTTGTTAAAGGAAACTGATTTATGATAAAGCACAACGATTATCTCAACCCGGAGCTTAAGCTCGACGATACCTACGAGGTCAAAATACTATTGGCATATTTCATGTGGCAGTTAGGGCGACCCATAACCCGTGACCAGCTGACCGAAATCGCCACTGCGGACGGATATGTAAACTATTTCCTCTATTCCGATGTTGTGGAGCAGATGCTTGAAAGCAAAATGATTCTCACTCAGGTAATAGACGGCGTTGAGTATTACTATCTTTCAGAAAACGCAAAGAAGGGCGCCAACGATTTTAAGCGCCTTGTACCCAAAAGCTTCCGCGACAGAATACTTTCCAGCGGGCTGAAATTCTTTGCAAAGCTTAAAAACGACAACGACGTTAAGGTGGATATCGTCAAGATGGACAGGGGATATTCTGTTAACTGCCTCTGCACCGACAGCGGAATTGCACTTATGGATCTGAAGCTCTTCGCCCCGGACGAGGAGCAGGCTAAGATGCTTTCTGAAAAGATATCCCAGAACCCCACCGATTTCTATGCCAAAATAATAGATTTTGCCATAGAAAACGAGGAATATGACCCTATGCCGGAGGAGGTCAATGACCTATGAGTACGTCTATAGACAAGTCTAAAGATACGCTGGCGGGCAGCAGCTTCTTTGCCCTGACTTCAAGGATGAAATATATCAACCGCTGGGGGCTTATGCGCAACTCGCGGTCGGAGAATATTGCGGAGCACTCGCTTGATGTTGCAATCATCGCACATCTTCTGTGCGAACTTAGAAATACCCGCTTCGGCGGCAATGTAAATCCCGAAAGAGCCGCAGTAATAGCCATCTTCCACGACGTCCCTGAGATCATAACCGGTGACCTTCCAACGCCGGTAAAGTATTTCAGCAGCGATATCAGTCAGGCATATAAAAGGGTAGAGGCGGCAGCGGTTGACGAGCTTGTTTCACAGATACCCGGCGATATCGCCGAGGATTACCGAAGGATACTCTCGCCGGAGGATGCCGAGCTTGCCTCACTCGTAAAGGCGGCGGACAAGATATCCGCGCTTATCAAGTGCATAGAGGAAAGAAAATCCGGTAATAACGACTTTGCTCAGGCTGAAAAGCAGACCTTGGAATCGATAAAAGCAATGAATCTGCCCGAAGCCGACCTGTTCATAAAAGAATTCCTCCCCGCGTACGAGCTTACGCTGGATGAACAGACCAGAAAATAAGGCAGATTTTACAGCCTTAGTTCTTATTGATTTATTTCTATAATATGATATACTTATATTATTATATTAGGTAGGGTGTTATATTTGCTGAAAAGACTATTCATAAAAGACTATAAAAACACCTCAGACCCCGCTGTAAGAATAAGGTACGGCGTTGTTGCGGGTGCATTCGGAATAGCAACAAACCTTTTGCTGTTTGTCATCAAGATAATTATAGGTCTGCTGGCAAACAGTATTACAATAGTAGCGGAAGCGGTGAATAACCTGTCCGACGCAGGTTCGTCGATTCTTACGATGATAGGCTTCCGGCTTTCAAACCGCCCGGCTGATAAGGATCACCCCTACGGTCATGCAAGATACGAGCAGATAACCGCGCTTTTAGTCGCGATTTTGGTGCTCTGCATCGGAGTGCTGTTTGCAAAAAGCTCGGTGGATAAGATACTTCGCCCGCAGGAGCTTTCTATAAGCGTGGTTACGTATGTGATACTTGTGATAGCCATCGTTGTAAAGCTTGTCCAGATGCTTACATATCTCGATTTCGCCAAAGCGATAGATTCCGAAGCCATCAGGGCGACTGCTATGGATTCAAGAAACGATACGATTTCGACTCTTTCGGTTCTTGTAAGCATGATAGTAATGCAGGCTTTTCATATCAATATAGACGGCTGGGTGGGTCTTGCCGTGTCGGCATTCGTAATCTGGTCGGCAGTGGGAATGGTTAAGGACGCTATAAATCCCATGCTTGGAGTTCCGCCGACAGCCGAGCAGGTCGATTCGATATGCTCCCTTATAGACGGCAGGGAAGAGCTTTTGGGGCATCACGACCTTATCATCCACAGCTATGGCGTGGGAAAGGTTTTCGCTTCCATTCACGTCGAATTTGATGCCAAGAAGGATGTTATACATATCCACGACCTTATAGACAACATCGAAAGGGAAGCACAGACTAAGCTGGGAATTCTGCTGACCATCCATATGGACCCTGTGGATATCTCCAATCCCCGCCGAATCAAGCTTTATGAGCTTGCGACCGAGGGAATCAAGAAGTATGACCCAGATATCAGGCTTCATGACTTCCGCCTGGTTGACGGCCCAACGCACACCAATGTTCTGTTCGACATCATAGAGCCGTTTGACAAAAAGTACGATATAGATAAGCTGAAGGAAACACTCACGCAGGAGTTTTCCGGGGAAACAGGAACCTTCTACTTTGTTATAAACGTAGATAAAAAGATGAACTGATGAAAAAATTACGCCTTACCAAATCGGATATAGCCCTGATTGCGATATTTGCGGCAATGCTTTTAATAAATCTTATCGCAAGGCTTTCAACCCGCTTTTCCGATTTCTATGTACAAAAAATATATCCGGTGATATCAACGCCGTTCATCCGGCTTTCGGGGCTTGCCGGCTTCTCTGTCGGGGAAGTCATGATATGTATAGCTGTCGCCGCACTGCTGATAGTTGTGCCTGCGCTTATCATCTTTCTGATAGTTAAGCGCAAGAATAAGGGACTTACCGGAAAGGTGACCAAAACCGCTTTGAGAGTGGTTCTGTGGGCGGCGGCATATGTCTTCATAACAGAAACGCTTAACTGCTTTGTTATGTACCAGTGCTCCACATTTTCGGAAAGGTATTTCCCGGAAACTGAGCATACTGAGGAGCTGCTGCTGGATACCTTGGAGGCGGTTTCAGCGCACCTTTCTGAGCTTGAAGCCGGATTTGACCGCGGGGAGGATGGCTATATAGTCCTTCCGGATGAAAGCTATATCGGGGAATGCAAGCAGGCTTTAAAGGATATCTCCGCTGAGTATTCTCAGCTTTCAGGATATTACCCGAATCCTAAAAAGATACACTTTTCATTCTTTATGTCGCAGGAAAGCCTTATCGGGCTGTATATCCCGTTTGCCTTTGAAGCCACGTATAACCGCGATCCACAAGATATCTCAAAGCCCTGCACCATCTGCCATGAGCTTTCACATCTTAAAGGGATAATTCAGGAGGATGAAGCAAGCTTCGCCGCGATAATCGCCTGCACCCGCTCGGACAGCAGAACTCTTCAATACAGCGCGTATCTTGACGCTTTTTATTATCTTTATTCCAACGCAAGCGAGCTGCTGAACACAGATTATGCGGACAGGCTCCGCGAGGCCGTAAGGGGCGTTCCGGATAACGTCTGGGATTATGACCTTTACTCATTTAAATCAAATTATTGGGAAGAAAATGAGGAGAAGGAGATAATCCCGACAGAAACGGTTCAGGCTGTTTCCGAAGCCTTTACCGAAGCAAACCTTAAATTCAATGACGTTGAAGAGGGGATACTCATCTACTACCGCGTCACCGAGCTTTTGATGGACTATTATGCTTTGAACGGAAGCATTTAGTATATTTCAATTGTAATTTAAGACATTTGGAGGAACATTAATTATGAAGACAAAAAGAATACTGAGCGCAGTTTTAGCAGTCATTATGATAATGACCGTTATGACCGCCTGCGGTGAAGCCAAGCCGGAATACGCCTATGACGACGAAGCACCGTCCCTGTGCGAAGCCTATGCTGATTACTTTAATATCGGTGCGGCGATAAACTCGTGGGATCTGACCGACGAGACTACCGACCGCTTCAAGCTCATCAACAAGCACTTCAACACCTTTGTTATGGAGAACGAAACCAAGCCGGATCAGATCCATCCCAAGGAGGATACATATAACTTCGATGCAACCGATAAGTTCGTTGAATTCGGCGAAAAGTACGGCAAGACCCTTCGCGGTCACACCCTTGTATGGCACTCGCAGGTTCCGAACTGGTTCTTCGAGGATAACGGCGAGCAGGCCTCTGCCGACCTCCTGGTTGAAAGGATGAAGGAGCATATAACCACCGTAGTATCACGCTATAAGGGTAAGATAGACACCTGGGACGTCTGCAATGAGGTCTTGGACGACAGCTACGGTCTCCGCCTTTCCAACTGGCTCAAGATAATAAAGGATTACGACGGCGACGGCGACAGGTACGATTTTATCGAGATAGCCTTCCGCACCGCCCATGAGGCTGACCCCGACGCCAGACTGATTATAAACGATTACAGCCTTGAAAGCTCCACTGACAAGGCAATAACCATGTATAATATGGTGAAAAAGATGCTCGAAGAGGGCGTGCCGGTTGACGGCGTAGGCTTGCAGATGCACGTCGGAATAGATATGGACGTTGAGAAAGCGCGCGAAAACATGAAGATTCTTGCAAGGCTTAAAGAGATTAACCCCGATTTCGTGTTAGAGGTCACCGAGCTTGATATGTCCTGCTACGGCTGGGGCAACAACGACCTCACCATTGATTTCAAGAGCATAGAAAAAGACTTCAATGCCAAGTATGTCGAGCTGTTCAATATGCTTATGGACTTGTCCGAGGAGGGTGTGCTCGATTCAGTTGTGTTCTGGGGCTTCAACGACGGCAATACCTGGCTGAACGGCTTCCCGGTAGAAGGAAGAACAAATTATCCCTTCCTTATAGATGCCGACCTTAAATTCAAGTCCGCTTTCTGGAAGGTTATTGATCTGCCGGAAAAAAGATAAGTTATGAACCTTAATTTATTAATATTATGGTTTAATATTATCATATTACGAACAGGAGCTTTGTAAAGCTAAAAGATTGATATAAGCATATTTACTCAAAAATATTGAATATTTCTGAAATTAATATTGACATATGATATAAAATGTGATACCATATTAATGGTTAATACCAAATACATATGTATTGCATAGGAGGAAAAAATGATGAAAAAAATTGTATCAATCGTTTTGGCGCTGGTTATGGTTTGTGCCATGGCAGTAACGGTTTGTGCAGAAGAAGTTCTCTTCTCTGAAGACATTCCCTTCTGGGATGCCGGAAACTGGACCGAGTATGACATTGTCGGCGAAAACTTCTTTGAGCTTTTGAACAATGAAAATGCATACCTCGTACTCACCAGAGATAAGGAAACCCACATCGAGTTCTCTGACAGTGCTTGGGAAAAGTTCTGCCTTCTTGATTCTTGGTGGAGCGCAAAGTATCCTAACGCTACTGACGCTGAGTGCCAGTGGATCCAGCTCGGTACTGCCGGACACACCTCCGCAGACGAAGCTTCTATTCTTGTAGACTGTGTTTCTGATGACGGTATCAAGGTAATGTGGCCTGCAAAGCAGATTTATGATCTTCTCGAAGCTAACGGCGCACTTGGTAAGGGTGCTCCTCACTTCATCAGCAACGAAGGCGCTGGCGATGGTATCTACAAGATTACCAACGTTTCCATTATAGTTCCCGACGCTCCCATCGAAGCTCCCGCCACTGAGGATGAGCCTGCTGTAGAGCCTGTTGAAGAAGATACCACTCCCGCTGACACCACTGCTCCTGCTGATGAGACAAGCGAACCTGCCGATACCGGTATCGTTCTCGCTCTTCTCCCCATGGCTGCTGCAGCTGCCGCTGTTGTAGTTTCCAAGAGAAAGTAATTTAGTACAATCTATTAAAAGAGCTCCATATCGGGGCTCTTTTTATTATTTATTCTGCATATAGTATTGACAATCTTATCGATTAGTGATATTATAATTATGGTTTTATACCAATATAATCTTATGGAGGAAAACAAAATGAAAAAAGTTTTATCAATCGCATTGGCAATCGTTCTTTCTGTTTCTGTTCTTTGTCTTTCTGTAAGTGCAGTTGATCTTGAAAAGAAAGAACTGCTTATTCAGGTTTGGGCTCAGGATACGGCAAACTGGAACTGGGTTTCTGCCGGTAATACAACTGCTGTAAAGCTTGGCGAAACCACTGAAGTTACTTTTACTGACGGTTCTATGTGGGCTGCTCTCGACACTTCTGCTTCCATAAACATGGGTCTTCAGGTTCTTGACCAGACACTTACTGCTAACGGTGAGCATTCCGAAGTTAAGTATGAGCTTTCCGACCTCGTTATCAAGGCTACTGGCTACGATGATTTGGTAGTTAAGGTAGCTGGAACATATGAAGTAACTCATGATACTGTAAGACCTGACTGGACTACTGATGATTCAGTTATAGGTGGTGCAAGCGAGGATTACACTATTAACCCTGCTGATATAGGAATCACTAATACCGCAGATTACACCGCATGGTTCAATGCAATTGAATCCATGACCGTTACTGTTAAGTATATTTCTTATAATGGCGAAGGCGCTGCCGAAGCACCCGCTGAGAATACCGAAGCACCTGCTGAAAACACTGAAGCTCCCGCAGAGAATACAGAAGCTCCTGCTGAGACCACCGCTCCCACAGAGACCTCTGAGCCTGCTAACACCGGTATCGTCCTCGCTGTTCTTCCCATGGCTGTTGCAGCAGCTGCTGTTGTAGCTTCCAAGAGAAAGTAATTTGAAGATTCCAAACTGAATCATATGCAGAAAAGAGCCTGAAATAGGGCTCTTTTCTTGTTTTTGCTTTATAATAGTTGACAAAACTATATAAGCATGATATTATTAAATTAGTTTAATGTATAATTAGAATTCTAACTGCATAATCCAGCTGATTTTTGATTCAGCCGGTCGTGCCGCTTCAATTCAGCTTCTACATTTTACTAATATTATATTATGGAGGAAATACCAATGAAAAGAATTGTATCGATCGTTCTTGCCGCTGTAATGCTTATGGCGGTAATGTGCATTCCTGCTTTTGCTGTTGACGAATCCAACAAGAGCATCCGTCTTCAGGTTTATATGCAGGATCAGACTGCGTGGAAATGGGTTCCCGCTTTCGCCGCTGACGGAAACGAGGTTGACGTAGCTCTTGGCGAAACCAAGGAAATCGTTTACACCGGCGATAACTGGAGAAAGGAAGTCAACAGAGACACTACCGGTTATCAGTACGGTATGCAGATTCTGGATATGACCTTGGACCAGAACGTTGCTGCTGTCGGCGACAAGACCACAATCGTTTACGAAATCTCGGACGTTACCTTTAAGGCAACCGGATACGACGATTACGTTGCAAAGGTTGGCGGCGAATACACCGCAAACCTTGACTGCTATGAGCCCGATTGGGGCGGAATCGCCGGAAACTCCAACCCTCATGCTATGGACGGTTTTGACAAGGTAGCCGGCTCAACCCCTGAAGAAATTCAGGCTTATATGGACGCTCTTACCGAAATAAGATTCACCCTTACATATAAGTCCTACAACGGTGAGACCGCAGAACCTACCGCTGAAGTAACAGAGCCGGTTGCTGAGAATACCGAAGCTCCCGCAGATACTACAGCTCCTGCTGACACCACCGCCCCCGTTGAGACTTCCACGCCTGCCAATACCGGCATAGTTCTCGCTCTTCTCCCCATGGCTGTTGCAGCAGCTGCCGTTGCAGCTTCCAAGAGAAAGTAATTAAAGTTTCAGAACTGAATCGTATACAAAAAGAGCCTGTGACAGGGCTCTTTTTTGTGTATTAAATTTTGAGATATATGCTATGCTGGTATTGGGCTTATCTGTTTTGGAGATCTATAGTATTTGAATAAAAAAATATTAAACCTAAAAAAGCCAAACAAGTTCATATAACTTATTGCTATCTTGAGCAGTATGTGATAAAATCCAAGTATGGGATTATCCCATACTTGGATTATTATTTTATGAAAGGCAGTGTGTAAATATGGATTTGACAAAGATTTCCGCCCCTGGCTCGGATAAAAGCCGGATGATTTACCACGAGGATTTTGAGGCTCTGCATATCAACACCCTCCCCAAAAGAAGCTATTTTGTCCCATTTGCAAAGGGTCAGAATCCCTTTGAAGCAAGGGAAGCTTCCCAAAGGCTGGAGCTTTTGAACGGCGACTGGAGCTTTAAATATCTCCCATCCGTAATAGATTTGGAGGATGATTTTACCTCTTCGGTATATGAGAATACTATACCCGTTCCATCAAACTGGCAGCTTCACGGCTATGACCGCGCACAGTATACAAATGTTGTATACCCCATACCTTTCGACCCGCCGTATGTCCCGGATGATAACCCGGTCGGCGTGTACTATCGTTCTTACGACTACAAGTCAGACGGTATGAAGCGAATTCTCGTGTTTGAGGGCGTGGACAGCTGCCTGTATCTGTATGTAAACCACAGTTTTGTGGGCTATACTCAGGTGTCGCACTCAACCAACGAATTTGATATCACACCATATCTTAATGATGGTGAGAACAGAATAACCTGCGTTGTTCTTAAATGGTGCGACGGCACATACCTGGAGGATCAGGATAAGATCCGCCTGAACGGTATTTTCAGGGATGTCTATATCCTCTCTCGTCCAGAAGCAAGGCTTGAGGATTACCGGGTAAAAACCATTTTGGACCTTGAAAACGGCTCGGCAGAACTTAAGGTTTCTTTAAAGGGTGTGGGAGCGCATATCGCTCTTAAGGACAGAGATGGCAATCTTATCTGTGATGGAGATGCGTCGAACGGCGGCGAATTTACTGCCACTGTGAGCAGCCCCATGCTCTGGACTGCTGAGACTCCATATTTATATGACCTGACCATCGAGACCGCAGACGAGCTTATCGGCGAAAAAGTCGGCTTCCGTGATGTCTGCGTCAAAAACAGCACTGTTCTGGTAAATGGCAAGCTTGTCAAATTCCGCGGCGTAAACCGCCATGACAGCTATGTTGATACCGGTTATTATGCTCCCTATGACAAGCTTGTTAAGGATATAGTCATGATGAAGCAGTTCAACGTCAATGCCGTGCGCACCTCGCATTATCCCAACTCGCCGCTGTTCTGCAAGCTCTGCGATGAATACGGCCTTTACGTCATAGATGAAGCCGATTATGAAACCCACGGCTGTGTTGAGATTCCCCGCGGCTGGCGTAATCTCTATCAGGATTATAAGTCGATATCCCTTATTTCGATGGATACACGCTTTAAAAAAGCTGTTGTGGATAGGGGAGAGTTCCTTGTAGAAAGAGATAAAAACCGCCCCTGCGTTCTGTTCTGGTCGATGGGCAACGAGGCGGGCTATGGCGAAAACGTCCTTGCCGAGGCAAATAGAATCAGGGAGATTGACGATACAAGGCTTCTGCACTATGAAAGCGTCGCTCATGCTCAGGATGATACCCCGGATGTTTTCGATGTTGTTTCGAGGATGTACCCGTGGGACGGCGAATTCGAGTGGAGAAAGGACGATGAAAACGACAAGCGCCCCTTCATCCTCTGTGAATACTGCCACGCCATGGGCAACGGCCCCGGGGATTTGGAGGACTATCACGAAAACTTCTACCTAAGTGATAAGTTCCCCGGCGGCTTCATTTGGGAGTGGTGCGACCACGGAATGATTATAGGATATACTGAAGACGGCAAGCCCAAGTACGGCTACGGCGGCGACTACGGCGAGCGCCACAACGACGGCAACTTCTGTATGGATGGTCTTCTTTATCCCGACAGAACCCCTCATACCGGTCTGCGTGAGGCTAAGCAGGTCTATCGCCCGGTAAGAGTATCCGGAACCGATAAGCCCGGAGTTTTCAGCATAAAGAATTATCTCAACTTCGTTGATGCGGGCGATATTCTCAGCGGTGAATATGAGATTACCGACGGCGGCAGGGTAGTCGCTAAGGGAAGCTTTGATTTCAGTGTAAAACCGCTTGAAACCACGCTTGTGACAATTCCTGAAGCGGCAAATACCGATGGCGAAAGCGTTTATATCCGATTCATTTTCAGAGCAAAGAGCGCAACCGCATGGTGTGAAAAGGGTTATGAAGTCTGCTACGATCAGGTCTGCATATCCGAGAAGAACGTAAAGACCCAGCCGTGCGAGCTTGAGGCTCCCGCACAGGTTTGCGAAGAACCGCTTAAGGTAAGTGTTACCGCTAACGGAATATCCTACGTATTCGACAAGAGGAAGGCTGAGATAGTCTCAATAAAGAAAAACGGAGCTGAGATTATCGACCGCCCGATATCCTTTAACTTCTTCCGCGCGCCCACCGATAACGATAATCAGCGCGGCAACTGGTATCGCGCTCATCTTAATGATTATATCGTGAAGGTTTATAACGCAGCGGTCAGAAGCGATAACGGCAACGCGATGGTAGAATTCGATGAAAGCTTCGGATGGAGTATGCACCAGCCGTTTGCAAAGGCTCATACCTGCTACACTGTTTATTCTGATGGCACTCTGGATATATCCTCAGAGCTTGAAACCTCGAACAAGGTTGAGCAGCTCCCACGCTTCGGCATAAGGATGTTTGTAGACAAGTCCTTCGATACCGCCGAGTATTACGGCTACGGTCCGTATGAGAGCTATATTGACAAGCACAGAGCATCATATATGGGTCTGTTTAAGGACAGAATAGAGAATATGCACGAGGATTATATTCGCCCGCAGGAAAATTCCTCACACTGGGGCTGCAAGCACGCAAGCATCACCAACGGCGAAACTACCATCCGCTTTGAAGCGCAGTGCGATTTCAGCTTCAACGCAAGCGTCTACACTCAGGAGGAGCTTGCCGGAAAGCGTCATAACTTTGAATTGAATCAGTGCGAGTCAAATGTTATTTGCGTAGACGCTGCAATGGCTGGAGTAGGCTCAAATTCCTGCGGTCCTGAGCTTAGGGAGAAGTACAGAATCCCGCTTCCCAATGTTTCGTTGAATATACGACTGTTTATTAAGTAATATGGGAGATAGCTGATATCTAGATAATCCACTTTTATACGTAAAAAAGCAGAGAATGTTATCATTTGCAACTTCATATGTTATTGAAGAGAATGCAAATCGGTAATATAATTAACTTACAAGTTAAATTGTAAGGAGGAAAATACTGTATGAGAAAGCGTATTATTGCTATGATTTTGTGTGTTATGACTGTTCTTTGCGGCTGTGCGCAGACAAATGATGCTCCGGGTTTTGATAAGTCGGTCAGCATGACTGCCTCTGAAGTCGCCGAGCGTATGGGAATAGGACTTAACCTAGGCAACACCATGGAGGCTTATGAATCGACAAACTGCGAAAAGGCTTCCTACGAATGGATTCCGATATGCGGCGACAACACCCCCAAGGACTATGAAACCAGATGGGGAGCAATTGAAACCACACAGAAGATTATCAACGGCATCAAGGCGGAGGGCTTCAACACCGTCCGCATACCGGTATTCTGGGGCAACATGATGGAAAACGACGGCACATGGACTATCGCTCCGGAATATCTCGAAAGAGTCAAGGAGATAGTCGATTACTGCATGAAGGCGGATATGTTCGCTGTTGTAAACTGCCATCACTTTGATGAGTTCATAATCCGCAGAAACAATGTTGAAGAATGTGAGAAGATATTCACAACCCTCTGGACGCAGATAGCCGATTACTTCAAGGATTACCCCTATACCCTTGTTTTCGAGGGCTTTAATGAGTATCTCGGCGCAAGCCAGTTCAACGAAAACGGAGAGCTTAAGGACCCCGGTCAGCAATCAGCCTACGAAATGACAAACACCTGCAATCAGGCTTTTGTCGATGCAGTAAGAGCTACTGGCTCGAACAATGCCGACCGTGTTCTGATAGTTTCGGGTTATAACACCAATATCGACCGCACAACCTCACCGCTTTTCAAGATGCCCAACGATACAGCCAAGGATAGGCTGATGGTTTCGGTGCATTATGTTGACAATGCCATGTACTGGTCGAATTCCATAGGTAGTCAGCGCTGGCTGGATTATACCGATTCCCAGTGCAAGCTTCTTGAAGACGCCTTCACAAGCAAGGGAATCCCTGTTTTCTTGGGAGAGACGACCGCCCAGTATCCCACAGACAGATTCGCATTTGACGCGATTCACACCGATTCCGCCGAGTGCCTTGAAATAGTTCTGAATAAGCTTAAGGAAAAAGGCTTTGTTCCTGTTATCTGGGACACCTGCAACGATTTCTATTCAAGAACTGACTGCAAGATCATCAAGGACGACAACGCTGAGGTTATTCATAACTATACAAAATAATATGCTGAGATTCTGCGGCTTCCCTGTTTTTTCGGGGAAGCCGCATTATTTTTTATAAAACAGTGGAAATCAGCTTATAAATGTGATATAATTGTATAAATACAGACATAAAGCTATCCGGAGGATTATTATGCAAACAGAAGTCAACCATTCATTGATTGCCCGTGAGCTTTTTATGCAGGGCTGTAACTGCTCTCAGGCGGTATTCGCCGCTTTTTGTGATTTGACCGGCTTGGAGCGCGATTTTGCCTTGCGCATATCATCCTCCTTCGGCGGGGGGATGGGACGCCTGCGTGAGGTCTGCGGCGCTTTCAGCGGAATACTCATGGTCGCGGGATGCTTATACGGCTACAGCGACGTTTCAGAGCCGTCACTAAAGAATCAGCATTACCGCCTTGTGCAGGAGCTTGCCGCAAGATTTAAGGAGAGAACAGGCTCGCTTATCTGCCGTGAGCATTTGGGGCTTACGGGTGCTTCCACACCCGATTCTCCGGTGCGCACAGCGGAGTTTTACAAAACCCGCCCCTGCGGCGACCTGATAGCGGCGGCGGCGCAGATCATGGACGAATATATAAGCGAGCACCCATATGACCGATAGTGAGAGGTTTGACGAGCTTATAAAGCTCTCGCCGGAGGAGCTTCACATAAAAGCCGGGGTAGGAACGCTCTCGGAAAAGTATCTCCATGCGCTGCTAAAGAGGTATTTCGAGCCTGATACTGACTACCACGAGGTCGGCATAGACCGCTTCACCGCCGACATCTGCCGGGATATGCAAATAATCGAAATCCAGACCCGTGCCTTGGGAAGGCTTCGCGAAAAGCTGGAATACTACCTTTTGGAAGGGTACAAGGTCAGGGTCGTATATCCAATACCTCATATAAAATGGCTGTCCTGGATAGACCCCGAAACCGGCGAGACATCCCCTAAGCATCGCTCGCCAAAAACAGGCAGCTTTTACGACTGTTTCTGGGAACTGTACAACATCAAGTATTTTCTGGATTGGGACAATCTCAGCGTCGAATTGATGCTGATCGATGTTGTGGATTACAAAAACCTCAATGGCTACGGTAAGCGCAGGAAAATCCGCGCCACACGGCAGGAAAGATATCCCATCGCACTGTATGATACGCTTATATTGGACAGCCCCAGGGATTACATAAAACTCGTGCCGGAGGCACTTCCGGAGATTTTTACCAAAGAGGAATACGCCAAGGCAACCAAGTTGAGCGCTGAAATGGCGTATTCAGGGCTGAACATCCTGCAATACCTTGAAGTAGTAGAGCTTATCGGCAAGGAAGGCAGGAAGAAAATATATCGGAGGTGTCAAAAATGAAGATAAAAGTAAAAAAGATGGATTATGATGAGGTGCTTGAGCAGCCATCATCCAAAAAATTTCCGCCGAGAAGACCTTCGATTCTGTTCAGAACGCTTTTGAAGCTTCTTTCGTCTTCCGACTTAAAGGCGACTAACTTTACATATACCCAGACCGGCATGGAGCGCTGGGGCAAAAACGAGCCCGCGCTGATTCTTATGAACCATTCCAGCTTTATAGATTTGAAGATAGCTTCGACTGTGCTATACCCCAGACCGTTCAATATAGTCTGCACATCGGACGGCTTTGTCGGCAAGGAATGGCTTATGCGCAGGCTTGGATGTATTCCTACGAATAAGTTCGTCACCGACGCTCAGCTTGTCCGGGATATCCTCTACGCACTTAAGACCAACAATTGCTCGGTACTGATGTACCCCGAAGCAAGCTACAGCTTCGATGGCACTGCGACACCTCTTCCTGAAAGCCTGGGCAAGTGCTTAAAGCTTCTGGGCGTGCCTGTTATCATGATAAGAACCTACGGCGCATTCTCACGCGACCCATTGTATAACGGTCTGAGGCTTAGAAACGTTGACGTATCCTGCAATATGGAATACGTCCTTTCGCCTGAGGATATCGACAATATGACCGTTGACGAGCTTAACCATAAGCTCAGCGAGCTGTTCACCTTCGACAATTTTGATTGGCAGATAGAGAATAAGGTGAGGATTTCAGAACCTACAAGGGCAGAGGGCTTGAATCGCGTACTTTACAAATGTCCGGAATGTCTTTCTGAGGGAAGTATGTCTGCCAAGGGGACAAGAATAAGCTGCAAAAAATGCGGCTGTGAATACGAACTTAGCGAATACGGCGAAATCATCCGTACAAACGGCAAAGCAAGGTTTTCAACCGTTCCTAAATGGTACCGCTGGGAGCGGGAATGCGTCAAGGATGAAATCCTTTACAATAACTACAAGCTCGATGTCCCTGTCGAGATTATGATGATGGTCAACACCGACTGCATATACGATGTCGGTGAGGGCAGGCTTGTTCACGACGAAAACGGCTTTAAGCTTACCGGATGTGACGGCAGATTGGATTATTCCCAGAAGCCCACCGCGTCCTACAGCCTGTATTCCGACTATTTCTGGTATGAAATAGGGGACATGATCTGCATAGGAAACAAAAAGGTGCTGTATTACTGCTTCCCGAAATGTGAGGGAGATATCGTCGCAAAGACAAGGCTCGCCGCCGAGGAAATGTATAAGCTGGCAAGGACAAAATCGGTCAGCAGAATCAAGTAGAAATCATAAGATTAATACTAATTCTACGTAAAAGTGTTGCTGTAAAATCGCCACAAAACCGCTATACGATGGGTTTTGCAGCGATTTTACAGACACTTTTTAACGTAGAATAAGTATAAGAGTCGGATTAGCCCGGCTCTTATTTTTTTAAATAATTTTGTTTTTACCTATTGACAAAGTAACATTGTTATGTTATACTGTATTCAAGACGTAACACTGTTACGAAAAAGGGGGCTGGTATTTTGGGCAATCTCATATCAAAAAAGGAACTGCTGTCAAGATACAATATATCCTACGGAACACTTTACAGGTGGAAGCGGATGGGTCTTATACCGGACGATTGGCTGGTTAAAAAGTCCACCTATACCGGGCAGGAAACTTTTTTTGACGAACAGCAGATCTGCGAAAGGGTAGAAGCAATAATCGCGCGCAAGGACACAGAATCGCTTGAAGACATAGCGAAAGAGCTTTTAAACAAGGCGGAAAGCGAAACCAAGCTCAGAATTATTTCGCGGTACGGAAATAAGGAGTATACCTTAACCGACATTTCGGATATTGTCTTCGTCAAAAACGGCAAAGAAATAAGCATAATTGAAGGCTTCAAGGCGATAGCCAAACAAATTAATAATCAGGAGGATTGATTTTATGAGCGAATTAAATTCAGTAAGAATATCTGGAAGCGGCAGCTGCGGCGGTGGGGAATACTCTGAGGTAAGAATAAGCGGCTCCGGGAAGATAAATGGCGATGTTAAGTGCGAATCCATTCACATTTCCGGCTCAGGAGTAATAGATGGTGAGGTCGACTGCAAAAATGAAATCCATATATCCGGTTCGGGCAAAATTGTAAAGGATATCAAGTGCGACTCTTTGCACATATCGGGTGCGGCAAAGGCTGCAAGCGTCAAGGCGAGGGAAGTTCACATCTCCGGGTCATGTGCCACCGTGGGCAGAATCGATGCTGACGATATAAAGATTTCCGGTGTGATGAGTGCAGGTGGGGACATCTGCGGAGAAAAGGTCGAGGTTAGCGGCGGCATAAAAACCTCTCACCTTTTGAGCGGTGAAACGGTAGATATAAGGTTCGGTTCTTACAATTGCAGTATCGGCGAAATCGGAGGCGGTGTGATAACCGTTCGCCCGGGGGATTATATCAACCGCTCTTTCGGCGGACTGTTCGAGTTCAGATGGAAACGTTCGGACGGTTATATGTCGAGCGGCAAAAAGAGTAGTCATACCATAAATATCGGCTCGATAGAGGGTGACGATATCACCATTCAGGACTGCATTGTGGATACCATCCGCGGCACGAAGGTGACAATTCTGTCCGGCTGTGAGGTTAAAAGGGTGGAATACAGCGGCGAGCTTACCGTCGATGACGGCGCAAGGGTTTTGGAGCAGATAAAAATATAAAAAGCATAATTTCGGCGAGGTTGGGCAAAAAGCGATTGCCAGCCGCGCCGATTTTTTCGGGATTTTCGCGAGAATGCCATCATCGGGGAAAGCAGACTGTTTGCAGTATTTCCTGCAATAATGCTCATGTGTAGTAAAGAAGCAGAAACAAAATAGAACAAAGGCGAGTCAGTCCTTTCGCTATTCCGTGTGAAAATAGAGCAGTAACATTACAAAGTTGCTGCTCTATTTCCATACCATCATTTGTGAAATTTTCTTGAACACTATTGACTTTTATTACGGTTAGTGATATATTTATTACAGTAACCGTAATAAGGGGGCTGAGAAATGCGTGATAATGTGAAAGGTGGTGCGCTTACAGAAGTGACGTTCTATATTTTGCTTTCCCTTTATACCCAGAAACACGGATATGCTGTCATGCAATTTATTGAAGAAAAAACGGGCGGGCGACTTTCGTTGGGGGCAGGCACGTTATATGGTGCATTAAACTCCTTACAGGAAAAGGGTTGGATTGAGCCTTGCGGAGATAGCGATGGTAGAAAAAAAGAATATCTCATTACCGCACAGGGAAAAGAGATAGCCGAAAAAGAGCTTGCCAGACTTCATGAACTTGTAAGCGTTGCAAACGGAATTGTTGGAGGTACACTATGAGTAAAAAGTTTTATCGCTTTTTTGGCGGTCTGTTGACTGCACAGGAAAACTGGCTGAATAAAATGTCTGAAAAAGGTTATCGCCTTATTCGGACAGGTAAGCTGCTCTATGAATTTGAGAAATGTAAGCCCGGTCAATATCAATACCGAATTGAGTTTATCGGGCAGAAGTCAAAAGCGAACGCAGAGGATTACCACACATTTTTAGAGGATATAGGGTATAAAGTATTCTATAAGAATATCAATTTGAATTACTCTGTCGGTAAAATTCGTTATCGTCCGTGGGCTGAAAAAGGCGGGCGCATTGCAACAAATGCTACAACCTTTAACCGAGAGTTGCTGATAGTAGAAAAAGAAAATGACGGAAAACCTTTTGAGCTTCACACTTCTTATAAGGATAAGGAAAGTTATTACAGCAATCTACGTAATCCATGGCTTTTATTGCTGCTTATGTTTACGGTATTTGCCGTTGTAAATCGGTCTATCATTTTAGGCATACTCGCTTTGATTTCTCTAATTCCTGTAATTGTATATCAGTCGCAGATTATGAAAAACAGGCATGAAGCAAAGACAAAAGAGTGGTGATGATGAAATATAAGTAGTGTCATCATAAAAATGGCAGGGTGAACAATTCACTCTGCCATTACTTATATGCGCTCAAGCGCGATTATCCGTCAAACTCCTTCCAGAAGTTCTTAACAGCCGCTTCGTAGCCTGCTCTGTCGATAACACAGCTCATGCCGTGATCCGCTCCGGGGACAATAAGAAGTCTTTTGTCAGATGCGCACGCCAGATAGTTGCGGTAGGTCATCTCGATAGGAACAAAATGGTCGTCCGTTCCGTGAATGAACAATACCGGAGTTTTGCACTGCCGCAGTGCGTCAATGGTGGAATAGCTCGATTCAGCATATTGGTTTTTGCGCTCGTATATTGCGGAAGCGAGACCCTTGTGTATGTTGTAGTTAATGTGAAGATTGTTGTTGACAACGTGGTTCCATATCTCATCGGGAGATGTAAAGGCGCAGTCGGCAATAATTCCGTGAACGTTTTCGGGAAGCTTCAGCCCGCCGGTCATCAAAACGGTAGTGGCGCCCATTGAAACTCCGCACAGATATACAGGAAGCTCGGCAGATTTGTTGTCTATGACCCACTGTGCCCAGTCCAGACAGTCGTATCTTTCAATGACGCCGAAGCCCATGTAATCGCCGCCGCTGTTGTTCTGACCGCGCTGTTCGGCAAACAGCACTGAGCATCCGCTTTCATGCAGAAAATCCGCAATAATCCCAAAATCGCTTGTCCACGAAGACCTCCAACCGTGCATAGCTACAAGTATCCTCGTAGGATTCTTTGCTGGATACCAATGCCCTACAAGTGTGATATCGTCAAACCCCTGTATTTCGACCCGCTCTGTCGGGGCGGCTTCAAGCTTCTGGGCAGCATCGGCCTGCATTTTAAAGACCTCTTCGTCGATCAGCGAGCCTGCAATGCGGTTGGTGGCTCGTGCCATAATTTTCGGTCCTTCACGGTCAAGAGCCGTCTTCATAAGGAATTTTGTTGTAAGGTATGCGGCAGTTCCGAATACAGCGGTGGCGCCGATAACAGCTCCGGAAGCAATGAGAATTTTGTTTTTGTCAGGTTTCATATGGTTTAATCCTTTCGCGGCTTATGTCAGATTTTAAGGGCAGTATCTCACAAAGCAAAATGCCTTGGCCTTGTGATTTACTACCCTTAATTATACTACCTTATTGTGGTGAATAAAAGTGAAACTACGGCAAATGCAGTGAAATATTTTTATACTTATTTCTTTGCCTGAAGCCATGCGGCATAGTCGCCCCAGAAATAATCGCTGATATACTCTTCGTATAGCTCTGAATCGACATATATAGCAAGCCTTTGCTGACCTCCGGCGACAAACAGCTCCTCCGAGGTATTGTTGGGGACGGATATATCCTCCGCGCTCCTGCCGTCAGGAATAATTATCTCGGTTATAGCCGAGCCGCTGAGAGCTCCGCCGTCCAGCCTTGAAATGTTATTGCCCAAGGTGAGCTTTTTGCAGGATGAGCTGTCAAATGCGCCCTTTGCAACGGTAGAAACTACTGCGCCGTCGGTGAAGTCCGGGATAGTGAGCTCTTCCTGAATCATACCTTCGACGGTAAGCCCTGTTATCTTCCAGGAGCCGTCTTCTGCTGCTTCAAGTACGAAGTAGATGTTCTCCTGCTCCTCTTGACTTCCGCTTAGCTCGTCCTTCGGTCTGTGACCGGCAGGGGATGGGAGCTCGCTCAATGCAAGTGTCATATCGCTTCTTCCAAGCTCGCGCTTTATATCGTCGATCAGCTTGACGGTGCGTACCGTGACGCCGGAGTTGTTGAGGTGGAATTCCGAATCAAAGAAATATCCGTCGTCCATGATGTAATCAAACACATTGCTGATGACCTTGCAGTCAAGGCTCAGGCAGAGGTTTTTGTAAAACGCGCGTATGGATTCGTCAGTGTTGTTCTCAAAGACCGCTTTTTCGTTCATAGGCGGGAAGCTGAAATAAACCTCGCCCCCATGTGAACGTATGAAAGCTGTATATTCGTTGACGTATTCTATGAACTGCTCGTAGTCGGTGATGTCTCCGTCCTCAAAATCTGCCGAAAAATCAAGCCTTATGGGGTTTCCGTAGCCTGAAAGCTCATTGTAGGGGCGGTCGAAGACGTTGTCGCCGTACTCATTGAAGTTTTCCTTTTTGTATGCTCCCTGATTCGCGGGTCTATCACCGCTGATAAGATATCTAAGCTTGCGCGAACCGACCTTCCACGACGCACCGACAAGCGAGCCGTAGTCGTCCTTATCCACATGAGCAAGCATGGAAAAGCTGCCGTCCATAGCCTCTAAAGCCGTTTCCGAACCGAAGTAGAGGGAAAGCGTCTGCGCGCTCATCTCCGGCGCAAGGATGAATATATCGCCTTCGTTCACCGATGCCCGGCTTAAATCCATCATGATCTTAGTGCCGAGGTCTGCGTATAGACCGAAGTTTACGACATCATAGTCCAGCTCATCTTCTATCATCTTACTGTCCAGCCCGAACGCCGCAGAGCTTCCGCCGACTATGACTATCTTCTTTTCCTCAATGCTGCAAAGCCGCTCATATTTCTCCGAAAGCTCGCCGACAAAGGTATCATCATAAACAGCCGGAAGCGCAAAAACCGACACCATAATCATAACAAAGGGAATTGCAAACACCGCAAGCATTAAAGCAAAGGTCTTTATAAATTTCTTATTCAATATCAAGACCTCCTTAGAATTGGAAATAGATGAACGAGCTTGCCCCGCCGGAGCTCAGAAGCAAAAGCCAAGCTACTGCGACAGTCCAGCAAAGAATGATGTATACAAATCCCGAGGAGAAGCCGCCTTTGTATTCGCCGACTGGTGCGTTCTTAAGCGCAATCTGCAAATCAAGTTGCTTCACAATGTATATCATGAGGATTATGGAGATGATCTGAACCCAATCCAAGCTGAGGATGCCCAGCGAAGCGCCTATATTAAGCCCAGCCCATCCAGAAAACAGCGTTTTGTACAGCGCTATCATGTCGGAAGCGGAATTAGCCCGGAATGCCACCCACGCTATAAGCACAAGAAGGAATGTCACAACCTGCTTGAACAAAACCGCAGGGGCAGATGTTTGGCTGATTTTAAGCTTATCCCATAGCTTTGAGCGAAGCCCTGATGTAATATGTCCGATTATCTGGTAAACGCCATGGATGATTCCCCAGATAATATATGTCCACGCCGCACCGTGCCATATTCCCGAAAGAAGGAAGACTATAAATATATTTGCATAGTGTTTAGCCCGCGAGCATCTCGAACCGCCGAGCGGGATATAGATGTAATCGGTGAACCACGATGTCAGCGATATGTGCCATCTGCGCCAGAAATCACGGATATTTGTAGCACTGTATGGGTCTTTAAAGTTCTGCATAAGATTTATGCCCATTATTTTTGCACATCCTATGGCGATGTCGGTGTATCCCGAAAAGTCGCAGTAGATCTGAACCGAAAACAGCGCCGTTGCAATTAAGACGGTAAAGCCGTTGAAAAGCTCACTGCCGCCATCCGAAACGGAGGAGTAAACAAGATCCACCACCCGCGATATCTGGTCTGCAACAGCAATCTTTTTAAAGAAGCCTACCGCCATCATCTTAAGACCCATGCTTGTCATATAGGGGGATGGGGGATTGTCCGCTTTCAGCTGCGGCAGAAGGTTTTCCGGGCGCTCAATCGGTCCCGCGACGAGCTGTGGGAAGTAGGAAACATAAAGCGCGTAATACCCAAAGTGCCGCTCAGCCTTCATCGTCCCGCGATAAACGTCTATGACATATGAAAGCGTCTGGAAGGTGTAGAAGGATATTCCCACCGGCAGCATCAAATCAAGCGAGAACTTAAGGTCTGTACCGAAAAGATTTATCAGCGAGCAGATATTGCCTGCAAGGAAGTTGAAGTATTTAAAGAAGAATAAAACTCCAAGGCTTGCAACTGCCGCGGTTATCGCAAGAAGCTTTTTAACGCCTTGCTTCTGCGATTTCTCGATTCCCAATGCGCAGGAATAGGATATCACCGTTGTGAAAAGTATCAGGTAAATGAGGTCTGCCTGCCAGCTCATATAGAAGAAATAGCTCGCGGCAAGAAGCATCACCCAGCGTGCCCGCTTTGGAAGCACCCGATATAATATCAGCACTATCGGGAAGAAGACAAGGAATGCAAATGAATTGAATACCATGCGCTATTCTCCCTTCCCCAAGCCGTTTTTATCGGTCTTTTTAATGACAGACCGGCACAAGAGCACCGCCGATAAGCTTATTAACAGAGCCAAAAACAGCTCGCTGACGTCTGCCTCACGCACAAACATAAGAAAGAACAAAGCTATGTGAATGCTTACGTTTACTATCACAGGAATGCTCTCGCCCTTCCGCCCACGCAAAAGCCGTGCGCAGACGTGAAGCGCGACAATGAGCACGATAAGCACCCAGAACCATACAGTTCCCAAAACCTTATAATCGTTCATAGTCATTCACCACGCTCCTTTTCCAGCTGAGCCTTGATGTCCTCGGCGAGATTCTTAGTGCGTATCTGCGCGCCCTCGTCGTTTAAATGCCACTCCGAATCGAAGAAGTATTTATGCTCCATAACGTATGTTCCGACGTTTGAGATAACCGGGTAGTCAAGCTTTCCGGCACAGCTTTCTGTGAATTTATCGTATTCTGATTGTGTTGCCGCGCTTTTATGAAGCCTTGCCTTGTCGTAGGTGCCGAAGCTCATGTAAAGCTTGGCGCCTTTTGCTTTGTAGGCCTTGTATATTTCATTGAGATTTTCATATTGAAGCTTGGTATAGTTGAAGCCCTGAGTAGCGTCTCCGAAGCTTCCTCGCACGCTCTTGCGGACGGTAGAGCGGTCGCCGTACTTGTTGAGCTCGGTCGGCAGCTGATATTCCTTGCCGCTCTGATGGATGGCAGGAACCAAAGAGCTGTCCTGCGGGTTGCCAACCTGAAATTCGCGGAAGGAATCCCAGAAGCCGGTGTATTTCGAGATGTCAGCGTCCCTGAAAATGTCGTAGCACTGCTCATTTCCGCGGAACATCTTTGCGTGGAACTTGTTTGAGCCCATCGCTGAGGAATCAAAGAACTCCGGCGCGTGAACAACGATATCGCCCTTGGATACATATTTTGAGATGACGTCTAAGAAGAACAGCGATGGATTGGCAACATTCGTGCCGTAGTTTATAACGCTGTAGCCTGGCATAAGCTTCTCAAAAAGGGAGGAATCCAGACCGTTTAATGATGATGAGCCGGAAACCACAACAATCTTTTTGCCATCCGTCTGCCTCAGACGCTCATATTTAATGCAGAACGAGCCTTCAATCGCTCCCGAATATACAGGCAGCCGTTGTGAGTTTAAGACAACCGTCCTGACATTCGGATTAAAGCTTTTATCCCAGACAGAAACAACAGAGTCAAAGAAAACTACCTCCCGCAGAGCTTCGCATTCCGAAAATGCACCTGACTGAATGTTCTTTACCGTCCTTGGAATAACGACCCTTTCAATATCGCCTGAAAACGCTCCTTTTGCGATTTCCATTACCTTAAGCCCGTCAATTTCTTCGGGAATAATAACTACGCTGTCCGAGCCGGTGTAGCCGGTGATTCTTATGCCGTCTTCGGATTTCTTTCGCTGGTCGAGCTTGCCCCAGTTGTAGCTTGAATCGCTGATATAGCTTATGCTTTCGGCAGAATATTCAAAGTCGGAAGCGGGCGTTTCCTTTGCCCAGACTGCATATAAATCCAAAGAACCGTTGTCAGCTCTGCATACTCCGCCCATGTTTGCAAACCCCGGAATGTCGTTGCAGGATTCATAGTCGGAGAATTCCGCAGGCTCGGTGCTGTAGCCAACGCAGGAGTATCCCTCGCGGACAAAGCTTCCGTCGGCGTGAAGGGTCTGCTGCATGGCAAATGTATCGCTGTACTGTTTGCTTATTTGCAGCTGCTCCTCGCCGTCGGCAGTGATGCCGCCGTTTAAGTGATATGTTATGGTATAATCTGAAAAGCCGGAAAAATTCGCGTATACCGAGCGGTTTTCGGTTATCTTAAAGGTATATTCTGTGTCCTCGCTTAAAAGCGTACCGCCTTCTGAAAGAAATCCGCCCTCCGACCATCCTTCAAAGCTCAGGTTTTCGGATTCGGCTGCCATAAGCTTAACGTCAGCAGGATATGCAAACAGCTCACCCGATGCCGTAACAACAGCAGATTCCACGCTCTTTTTCACGCTGAGCCGTAATACCTCAGATTCCTTGGCAACTATCATGTCAATGGTAGCAGGCGCGATAACGTCGTTCAGCCGAAGCCGTCCGCGTTCCTCATCAAATTCTGCGTTTGCAGTGTTGCCTATATAAACGTATCCTTCGTCTAAAGTGACCTTAAAGCTAAGGCTTCTGCCCGCCTTGACGTCGGCGATATTGTCGCCCTCGATGGTTATGCCATCGCATGGGCGGAGCATAACTCTTACAGTATAGTCCTTGCTCTTTTCGGGCTTTTGGGCGCATCCGCACATTATAAGCACAAGCGCTGTAAGCATTGGCAGCAGCCGCATAATCAGATGTTTCATATTTTCTCTCCAATCGGGAAATCTTCTACATCAAATTTAACACCTAATTGAACCCGGTGTCAACCTGTTTTGTGAATTGTGCTCAGATTGTCCGCTTCTTTTTAATTTTTGTCCATGCATCCCTGACGGTTGCATTTTTCAGCTGATTGTGTTAGAATATATTTGTATAATATCATTATGAAAGGATGACTTTATAGTGTCAGAGGTAAAAGCGATTGCCGGAACCGGTGGGGAAGTGTATATTCCTTGGGATAAGCGAAGCGGTTCTGGCAAGGCTTCAGATGTTTATTTCACCAGAGAGCTTTCGGCAGAGGGTCTTATAAAAATATACTCTGCGCTCGGTGCAGAGCTTCCCGGCAGGGTTGCAATAAAGCTCCACACCGGTGAGAAGGACGGTCCCAACATCATCCCACGCGGATGGGTGAAGGAGCTGATAGACAGCAAGCTGCATGGCGCTTCCATCGTCGAAACCAACACTTACTACGAGGGCGACAGATATACAACGGCTCTTCACCGCGAAACCATAGCGCACAATGGCTGGACGTTCTGCCCGGTAGACATAATGGACGAGGACGGCACGGTTATGCTTCCGGTCAAAGGCGGTAAGTGGTTTAGCGAGATGTCCATGGGCAAAAACATTCTTAATTATGACTCCATGCTTGTGCTCACCCACTTTAAGGGACATACCCAGGGCGGATTCGGCGGTTCCAATAAAAATATCGGCATAGGCTGCGCCGACGGCAGAATCGGCAAGGCTATGATTCACACAACGCCGGGCTCCAAGAATATGTGGGATATCCGCAGAGAGGAATTTATGGAGCGGATGACTGAATCCGCAAAGGCGGTGGTAGATCACTTTGGCGACAATATTCTGTTTATAAACGTCTTAAGAAATATGTCGGTCTCCTGCGACTGTGAGGGTGTTGAGGCTGAGCCTGTTGTCACTCCGAATATAGGAATTCTCGCTTCAAAGGATATTCTTGCCGTCGACCAAGCTTCGGTTGACCTTGTTTACGCCCTTGAAGAGAGTGACCGCCACGCTCTTACCGAAAGGATGGAATCCCGCCACGGTCTCCGTCAGCTGAGCTATATGAAGGAACTCGGCATGGGCTCGGACATACCGAGAATCATTGATATTGACAACAGCGGCAGGGAGATATCTCCCAAAGAAGCCGTTGCGGGTGTTAAGCCGTTTGGAAGTGCTTGATTCAGATGATAAACGATTTTTCAAAGGGAAGCGTCCGTAAAAGTATAATCTATCAGGCGCTTCCGCTGATATGTGCGCAGCTTGTACAGCTCGCCTATAACATTGTAGACAGAATCTATATAGGTCACCTTTCGGACAGCGACAGTCTGGCGCTCACCGGAATAGGGCTTGTTTTTCCGATAACAACCCTTATAGCGGCGTTTACCAATCTGTTCGGTATGGGCGGCGCGCCGCTCTTCGCCATAGCAAGGGGAGAAGGGGAGGACAAGAAGGCGGAAAGAATTATGGGCAATACCTTCGCCCTGCTTTCGGTCTGCTCGGTTGTCATAACGGTGCTGTGTTTCTGCTTTTCAAAGCCTGTTCTGTATCTTTTCGGAGCGGACGACGGCACCTATTTCTACGCCGGCAGCTATCTGAAAATATACCTCATCGGAACGCCTGCGCTGATGCTCGCAACAGGTCTCAACGGCTTTATAAACGCCCAGGGCTTCCCAAGAATCGGGATGTTCACGGTGGCAATAGGTGCGGTAATCAACCTTGTTTTAGACCCGATTTTCATCTTCGGGCTGGATATGGGAGTAGAGGGCGCAGCTCTTGCAACGGTCATAAGTCAGGTGATTTCAGCCGCATGGGTAATAAGATTCCTGACAGGTCCCAGCGCTATTCTGCGCATCCGATTTGACTGTATGAGAATCGACCCTCGCCTCACGCTTAAGATAATGAGCCTTGGCTTTGCAGGATTCATAATGCAGGCAACCAACAGCCTTGTTCAGGCGGTGTGCAACGTCATGCTTAAAGGCTTCGGCGGGGATATCTATATCAGCGTTATGACGGTAGTCAACTCCGCAAGGGATATTCTCTCACTGCCGATTCAAGGGCTTACAAGCGGCTCTCAGCCGGTTCTGGGATACAACTACGGTGCGAAGGAATATAATCGCGTGAAGCAGGGAATCCGTTTCACCGCCGTTGTCGGCGCGATATATACAGCTGCTGCATGGCTGTTTATAATCAGCTTCCCTAAGCTTTTGATAACTCTGTTTTCCGACGATACCGCCTTAATCGAGCCGGGAATAAGAGCGCTCAAAATTTACTTCTTCGGATTCATTTTCATGGCATTCCAGTTTTCGGGGCAGTCGGTCTTCACGGCCTTGGGTCGCTCAAAGCAGGCGGTGTTCTTCTCGCTTCTGCGCAAGGCGTTTATAGTCGTGCCGCTGACGGTTATGCTCCCGAATATGGGTCTGGGAGTAGACGGCGTTTTCTGGGCTGAGCCGATATCAAACGTTCTGGGCGGACTTGCCTGCTTTATAACAATGTGGCTGACGGTGTACCGAAAGCTCGGAGATAAGCAGACTGAAACACTAAAAATAAAAGTATAGGAGATACATATGGAAATAATAAATATTTGTGATAAGAACTTTTTTGATAAGGATATCTGGAAAAATCTGAAAAAGCTATATGTTGGTGCTTTCCCCGCTGATGAGCGCGCGCCTTTTTATCTTCTTAAGAAAAATGCAAAAAAGGGCAGGGGAGAAATGCTCGCAGCATATGACAATAATAAGCTTATAGGCATGGTGTATATCATAGGAAATACGGATTTGGGCTATCTATTCTATTTCGCCATCATACCCGAGCTTCGCGGTAAGGGCTACGGAAGCAAGATTCTGTCGCTGCTGCACGAAAGATATAGCTCAGGCAGGCTGTTCCTCGCCAGGGAGATGCTTGATAAGTCTGCTGACAATTATTCTCAGCGGGTAAGACGCCATGAATTCTATCTTAAAAACGGCTTTACCGACCTTAATGCAACTATAAAGGAAGGAAATGTTGTCTACGACGTTATGATAACAGGCGGCAAGGTCTCCCCGCAGGAATACGCTGATCTGATGCAGCACTGGGCGGGTAAGCTGATTTGCAGAATAGTCGGCTTTGAATTAGAAATTACCGATTAAAATATCCTCCGACAGTTCGCTCTGTCGGAGGATATCTTTATATGCGCCTTTATTGAACGGTAAACTCCGTCCATTCGATGTGATTGTACTTCATAACCTCGTCAGCCCTTTTCATTCCTAACTTTTCATAAAAAGGAACTGCATTTTCGTTTGCTATGAGATATACGGCGATGTCCTTTTCTCCGCCGGCGGCTTCAAGGGCGGCTTTCATCAGCTTTCTGCCGATGCCCTGCCTTTCATAGTCTCTATCCACCCCTAAATCGGTGACGTAAAGCCAATAGGCAAAGTCGGTCAAGCCGAACAGCACGCCAACAATCAAATCATCCTCATTTCTTGCTACAATGCTGATTGAAACGTTAGCTACGAGCTTTTCTATTCTTTCTCGGAACCGCTCCTTGGGATATTGCGAGCCTAAATCGGTTCTTTTGAGAAAATCTATGTAAACGTCCGGAGATATGCGCTCGCTGGATATTTTTATTTTTGATTCCATAAAGTAACCTCCAAGCTCGGTTCTTTGTGAGCGTATGCCATGAATCAATCAACCTCGACCTTTATAACCACCGGCAAATCACTCTTAACACCCGGAGCACATACCTTTAACGCCTCGCCGTCCCGCTCATAGCTGACCTCACCGTCATAGCCAAGAACGCTGACATTCTTGATGACTCCATGGAACAACGGCAGGCTTGAAGCATCCCTGTCGGCAAGCTCGGTTATGCTGACTTTGCCATCCTCGGACCACTTCATGACGGTTGCATAGATACTGCCACCGCCGGATGTAAAGCGGATGTCCTTGCAGGTGTATTCATAGACGTTTCCGTCCGAGAACTGACCTTCTTTAACGGTGGTAGGACCCTCGCCGGATTTTCTCCAAGGCTTGGTGTTGTAAATAGCCTCGCCGTTGACGCTCATCCATCTGCCGATGGTTTTAAGGACGTTTGTGTCCTCCTCGGTAAAGCTTCCGTCCGCCTTGGGACCGACATTTAACAGAAGTGTGCCGTTTTTGCTGACGATATCCACAAGCGTGCAGATGATGTCCCGCGGGTTCTTGTAAACATTATTTTCGGTGTGACACCACGAGTTGTAGGCGATGGCCGTGTCGGTCTGCCAATAGTAAGGCTTAGCCTCGGCAAACTGTCCCCGCTCGATATCCGGAACAGCGCATCCGAACTGGAAAGCGTCGTGCTTGTAGTTGATGACAACGCCGTCCGGGCTCCACTCCAAGCTGCGGTTGTAGAAGTATGCCGCGAACTTTTTAAGATACGGCTTTAACGCCGAATGCTGAATCCACCAGTCGAAATAGACTATTTTAGGGTGATAATTGTCCACAATCTCGCAGCAGCGGCAGAGCCAGTCCTCCATAAATTCCTGAGAAGGGGAAGGGCTGAATATATCCTGAAAATTGTAGTCGGGCATTGACGGCCAATAGAAGTCACCGCGCTTCAGCGGCTCTTTGATGTCACTGTCGAAATCCTTGCCGTGTCCCATAAAGAACCAGTGCTCGATTCTGTGTGATGATGCACCCATAACCATTCCTTTGGCTTCGCAGGCAGATTTTAGCTCGCCTAAAACATCTCTCTTGGGACCCATTTCGTAGGCGTTCCAATGCGAAAGCTCACTTTTGTACATCTGGAAGCCATCGTGATGTTCCGCCACCGGGATGACATACTTCGCCCCAGCTTCAGAAAACAGCTCTGCCCATTTCTGCGCATCAAACTTCTCCGCCTTGAACATGGGGATAAAGTCCTTGTAGCCGAAATCCTTGTGAGCGCCATATGTCTTGACATGGTGATTGAACTCGTCCGAGCCCTGAATGTACATATTCCGCGAATACCATTCATTTGCGTAGGCGGGGACGGAATAAACACCCCAGTGGATGAATATGCCGAATTTTATCTTTTTGTACCACTTGGGAACAGTGTAGTTATTAAGACTGTCCCAATCGTCCTTGTAGGGACCGTTCTGTATTACTTTATCTATTTTTTCTAAATATTCTTTCATGTCTTTCATGAACATTTCCTCCGTTTCATAGCCATTGGGCTTGCAAAATGATTATATCAGAATCAGATAACACGTCAATAACTTTTCTATGATTCATTTATTATATTTTAGTCTTAATCTTTCTTTAGATGCAGGTATGCCTTCGGCTTTCTGTATTTTCCCAAATCCTCCCGCTCTCTGAATGCCCGTATCTCATCCAAATCAAAATCCACATAGTAGACGGTTTCTGTTAGCTCATCCCCGACAAAAATGGTATTGTCAAGTGGTGTTCCGTCTTCTGTCCATACTACAGGACTAAACGCACAGGAGTTTCCCATTCCGGGCGATTGGGGATTTGCCATTGCAATACCGACCATATTTTCCATGGCACGAACAGACAGCTCCTTTAGTCTTGGCGGCATACCGCCGCAGGAATTCGGATGCATGATAAGCTCTGCTCCGCTTAGCATGAGTTCCCTGGCGCTCTCCGGGTATTCTCTGTCATAACATATCATGCAGCCCATTGTAATGCCGTCAAATTTGCATACGGGAAAGGATTCGCCGGATTCCAGATATCTTTCCCAATCAAAATCACAGGTATGAACCTTGGAATATTTCAGAATTACTTTTCCGTCTCTGTCAATGATCCACGCAGTGTTTTGCGGATATTTTTTACCTTTGGAAAAGCCTGTAATAACAACGCCTATATTCAGCTCAGCTGCCAGCTTCGTGATCTGAACAAAATGGGGTTCATCCTCCGTCAATGCATTTTCGCACCACTTTATAAATTCAGGGTGATTCTCGATTTCGTGTACAGGCAACAATTCCTCGCAGATATCGGGAGCGGCATAGGCAGTCAGAAAGCACTCGGGAAACAATACAAGATCGGCTCCGTTCTCGCTTGCCTCCCGAATAAATTTGATTGCGGTTTTTGTATTTCTTGCAACATCCGGCATAACAGTGTCGCATTGAACGATTGCCACCTTAAATTTCTTCATAATCTTCCTCCTGTCAAAAAACATAAAAACAATTCAGTTGATGGGTGTCGCTAAGATGATTATATCATACAAAATGCAGATTTCAATAGCTTTTTATGCTTTTTATTATCGTATATCTATCGCGAAAAAATCTATAGGTGGTCTTCTCAAAAACGGTCAATGATGTTATAATGAAATCACACGAAACCGATTTACAACGAAATAAGCAAAATCGGAGGTAAACCATGAACGAAAAATTTTTTGAGCTCCCGCCCGAAAAGCGTCAGAGGATAATAGATTCCGGCTACAGAGTGTTTTCAGCTGACAGCTACAAAAAGAGCCCTGTCGGGGATATAGCCGCCGGAGCTGGCATAAGTAAATCACTGCTGTTTTTCTATTTCCGCAATAAAATGGAGCTGTATCTTTTTCTTTGGGATGAGTGCGCAAAAACTACTGTAGAATATCTTACACGCTACAAGTGTTACGATGGGGAAGATCTTTTTGAAATGATGGATCGCGGCATGAAGGCAAAGCTTCATCTCATAAGGGAGCATCCAGAAATGGCTCAGTTTGCGGTAAAAGCATTTTATGAGAAAGACCCTGAAATAAGCGCGGCAATTCAGAAAAGCTATCGGTACTATTTCAGCCTTAAGGCACTCTCTGCGATACAGTCGCTCAACCCGGATGATTTCGTCCCCGGGCTTGACTTAAAACTTATGTATCGTAATATGTATCTTGCGGCCGAGGGGTATCTGTGGGAGATGCTCCAACGGGGAGACCTCGACTATGAACAGCTCGACAAGGACTTTCAGAAGCTTCTCGAATTCTGGAAGTCGGTATATAAGAGAAAGGGATGAACTATGAAAGCTATTGAAACCATAGGCTTGACAAAATATTACGGCTCGACCCGCGGGATAATAGATTTGAATCTTAGCGTTGAGGAAGGCGGCTTCTTTGGCTTTTTAGGACCCAACGGCGCCGGTAAAAGCACAACTATCAGGATTTTACTCGGGCTTATATCCGCAACAAGCGGAACGGCGAAGATCTTCGGCAGTACTGTCGGGATGTCCTCAAAGGATATACTTTCGCAGATAGGATATCTTAGCTCCGACGCGGCGTTTTACTCCGGAATGAAGGTCTGCGATATACTAAAGCTGAGCGCTCAGCTTCGAGGAAAGGACTGTTCCAAGGAGGCAAACATTCTCTGCGAGCGCCTCAGCCTCGACACAACCCGCAGGATAGATGAGCTATCACTCGGCAACCGCAAAAAGGTCGGAATAGTCTGCGCGATGCAGCATAAGCCAAGGATGTATATCATGGATGAGCCTACAAGCGGGCTCGACCCACTTATCCAGCGAGAATTCTACTCGATTTTAGAGGAGAGAAACGCCGAAGGAGCAACCGTTTTCCTTTCCTGTCATGTCCTTTCGGAGGTGCAAAGATACTGCCGTGAAGCCGCCGTTATCCGTGACGGAAGGCTGTTGGTGTCGTCCAGCGTTGAAAATCTTGCGCATACAGGTGCTAAGCGCGTCACGCTAAGGGGAATAAGCGTACCGCCAAGGCTTTCGGACATCCGAGATGTCTCTGTAAGTGAGGATTCAATAAGCTTTTTATACGGCGGCGCTCCAGGCGAGCTTCTTCGCGCTCTTGCACCGCTTCCGATAACCGACATTTCCATCAGCGAACCTGATATGGAAGAGGTCTTCATGCATTACTACGAGGGAGGCGATACTAATGACGATAATCAAGCTTGAGCTCATCCGCGGCAGAATATCACTTATAATATGGAGCTTGGCAATCGCCTTTATGCTCGGGCTGTGCATAATCATATATCCGCAGATGTCCTCACAGATGGGCGATATAAGCTCGGCTTTTGCCAGCATGGGCGATTTCAGCGCAGCTTTTGGTATGGACAGGATAAATTACGGCGAGTATACCGGATATTTTGGAATAGAGTGTGGCAATATCTTAGGGCTTGGCGGAGCGTTTTTCGCAGCACTTCTGGGGATATCCGCCCTTGCTAAGGAGCAAAAGGAGCATACCGCAGAATTCCTGCTGACCCACCCTGTAAAGCGCTTTTATGTATGCGGGATGAAGCTTTTAGCCGTAGTGATTCAGGTAGTTATTCTAAACCTTGTTTCCTTTGCGGTGAGCGCTTTGTGCAGCGTGGCAATAGGGGAGGAGTTTTTCACAAAAAGCATCCTGCTTATGCTTTTATCCTACCTGATAATGCACTTGGAGACTGCCGCGCTGACATTCGGCATATCAGCGTTTATAAAGCGGGGAAGCCTTGGCATAGGCATAGGTCTGGCGGCAGGATTCTATTTTATGAACATCATTTCAAACCTTATCGACGAGACTAAATTCCTCAAATACATAACTCCCTTCGGCTATACCGAAAGCGCGGATATCATTACAAATGGCGAGATTAGCATAGAATACCTTGCCTGCGGGTTGGCATTTGGGGCGATAGCCATAATATGCGCGTTTATTAAGTTTACTAAGAAGGATATATCATGATTGCGTAGTATAATACTAATCTTCGTCTGAAATGATTCCAAAAGGCATGGTCTGTACATTTCTAGACGAATATAAGTATAAGGACGTATCATAAAAGATATAATCCGGTGCAAAACCACAATACAGTGATTTTGCACCGGATTATATTATCTTAAGTCAGAGTCACCTGATGTACTCATCAAGTTCATAGTCCTTCAGGCATTGATAGAACGGTTCCATGTAACAATCTCTTTTTTCCTCAAAGTCCTTCCAAGCGGTGGATATGATGTGATATGCTTCGTCTATCTGCTTCTCACATTCTTGGAAGCTGCCGAGCCTTTTATAGCAAGCGGCGATTCGTTGATGGAAAAGCCAATGGAAGGTTTGCATACCAGGCCAAAGATACCATTCCTCCGGCTCGTCATAGCAATCTGTCAGAAGAAATGTAGTTAGTACCGCAAGTCCGTTTTTATAACATCTTAATGCCTCTGGGATATATTCATCAATGGTATAGTCGCGCAATGCCACCTTCTGCTTATCCATGTAAAACCAAGCATCTCCCTCCTTCAAACACGCACTATACAACGATTGCAAGTGTTCAGAACGTGAGATTTCCGCAGCGGCGAGCTTATCAATGCCGGACAGCCGGAAAGACATAGCATCATAACGCAGCGTAACCGCTTCGGGGAGGGTTTCCAATACGCTTTTTGCCTTATCGTAATCTCCCTTTTTCATATACGCCGCAGCCTGCGTGTCCTTAACTCCGCACACGCGGACAAAATCGTTGCTTTCCGAGATGATTTTTTGAGACAGCTCAATCATTTCATCTAAATGTGATGTATCATTGCGATCGCGCAAGTTGTATTCATATGCGTTAATACTAATTTCCCGTAAAAGTATTGCTGTAAAATCGCCACAAAACCGCTATACGATGGGTTTTGCAGCGATTTTACAGACACTTTTTAACGGGAAATAAGTATAACAGCTCGTTAAGCAGAGCTTCATTTCCGGGATATTCCTTCAAAGCGGATTTCATTGTTTCGGCATATCTTTCGGTATTATCAAAGAAATAAACATTTGCGTCGTCAATTATCCTTTGAATCTTAGATTTCATTTCCTTGACATCATAGTCAAACAGAACGTCAAGTGAAATCTCAAAGTATCCAGCAATCACAGGTATCATTGTCATATCTGGGTAGGTCAAGCCAGATTCCCACTTACTAACCGCCTGCGGAGAAACGTTCAAAGCGTTTGCAAGTGCCTCCTGAGTAATGCCTTTTTTCTTTCTGAATTCCCGGATTTTATTACCTATATTTATACTGGTCATAGTCAACCTCCGAATATTATTGTGACGCGCTTCACTGTCTGTATTATAGCATTGCACGCCTGCATATTCAATAACTTCATTTTAGGATAAAAACAACCAATAGTTTATGCGGTTGAGATATGATGCTTTTATGCTAAAATATAAAACCCACCGCAAAATTCTTGATACAAGGATTTTGCGGCGGGTTAGTTATGCAATTATATTTACCACTTTAGCACTGAATTACTCAGCAGTGGTAACGGCAGTGATGTGCGGGTTAACGCCCTCGTACCAGTAAAGGAAGCCTTCCATATCGATCTTGTCGCCGATCTTGAGGTTCTTAACTGCGGTATAAACATCGGTGGTGTTGTCGCAGAGGTAAGACTCAACGGTGAAGGTGTAGGTGTTGCCGTTGATGGAAACGTTGAAATAAAGGTCGTCGCCGTCCTGGCCGGAGCCGTCCCACTTGTAGAGGTAAGCAACGTCGTTGCCGTCAGCATCCTTGCCGGCAGCTTCAACGGTCATGCCCTTGAAGGATACGAACTCGTTCTGATGGTCGATAAGCTCATCAGTGCTGAGAAGAGCGGTAACGTCGGTCGCAGTGGCGATAAAGGTGTCGCCCTCGATGATTTCGTAGGCAGCGTCGGTGATTTCAACCTCGCCGGACCACTCGGACTTATAGCCGGTAACTTTGATCTTTGTGCCGGGAACAAGCTTTGCATACTCTTCTTCGGAGCAGGGAAGCTCGTAGATGAAGTAAGCGCCGTCCTGAGCCTGAGTGTAGATGGTTGCCTTGTTTTCCCACCAAGCCTGCTTAGCCTGAACGTAGGTCTCAACAACTACCTGAGAATCAACGGCTGCTGCAACATAGTCGGCATGGGTCATAACGCCGGTATCAACATCGGGTTCGTCAATGATGTCGTCAGCAGAGTCATCTGCGCCCTGAACGGGATCATTGGCGTTGTTGTCGGGGTTGTTAGTGTTAGCGTCATCTTTCTCGCCGCAGGCAACAAACATTGTCAGCGCAAGGCATAAAGCCAGCATTAATGCAAGTATCTTTTTCATTTTTGAATATCTCCTTTTTAATTATTGACAGACTTTTGTCCGCCAAATTGCCATTATTATAGCACAAACAATTTGATACATCAAGCTTTTTTCCGATTTTTAGTTACTATCATTAATTTTTTCGTTTTTTGTGCCTTTCGATTATGACATATGCAAGAATAATTATCCATGCAGCACCGAGACAAGCAAGCAGCCACACCGACATCGCAGGCATAGGACCTAAATCGTTCTTACCGGAATTAAGAACTCCGCCCTGATTTAAGCGGTACAGCGATGTGACGTCCGCAAAAAGCTTCTCCATATATTCTTCGTCAACAGTCTCACCGCGCCTTATAGATTTGGTGACGTTTTCGATGAGCTGTCCCGCAGCGTCGCGCAGGGAAGCCGAGCCGTTGAATACCGGAGTTACAAAGGTGTTCTCGGTGTTGTCTATCAGAAGCTGAGAAGCTTGTATCTTTATGTCGTAATGAAGCGAATCATCTGAGCCTGCGGCTTCCATGTACTGCTTGTATTCCTCCGACTCCTGTGCTTTGGAGGTTACAGGGACATATCCTTCTGTCTGTGCGTAAGCTGTCTGGACCTCATTGGTAAGAAGATACTGACAGAACAGCCAGGATGCCAAAACCTCCTGCGAATCAGGCTTGTTGAATATGCAGATGGATGGTCCCTGTGATATCATTTGGGGATTCTCCGGGTCTACCTGCGGAATCATGCGAACAGCCGTTTCAAACTCGACAAATTTATCCTCGGCGATGTCCGAAAGGGGAGCGTGTGAGCCCATCCATGTCGCGCCTGCGGTGGAATCTATGGCGAAGACGCACTGCCCGGCATTGAGGAAGTTAGCGGGGTAGCTAGATATCTTAAAGGTAGAAAACGCGCCATTTTCGACATGGGAGGCTATTGTGTACAAAAAGTCCCTTGTGGTATCGTTGAATATGCCGATCTCGCCGAAGCTGCTTGAATACTTAGCACCGCTCTGCTTGAGGTACTGTATCATCATGTTGTCGGTGGACTTGTAGATAAACGGTATCATAACCTTTTGACCGTTCAAAAGATATGTTCCGTCAGTATCCTTCTTTGCGGCGGCGTCGGCAACCTCCCAGATAAAGTCCCATGTCAGGATATCCGGGATTTCATAGCCCAGCTTTTCAACGTAGGTTTTGTTGATATAAAGTGCTTCGGTCGAGCGCATAAAGGGAACGGCGTAGTGCGTTCCGCTAAGTATACATTCGTTTAAAAAGCTCTCTACGATTTCTGACTGCTTCGGTGAATCGAATTTAACTTCAGAACCGCCTAAGCCGTACTTCTCATTCGAAAACAGTGAATCAAGCGGAACAACGGTGTTTTCACCGGTGAGGTAGGTTGCTATATGGTCTGGGTAGGTTATGCAGACGTTCGGGGTGGTGCCTGTTGCGATGTTGGTTATAACGTCGTTGTAAATCCTGCCGTAATCAGTGTAAAGCCGCAGATTTATGCTTATGTTTGGATAAAGCTTCTCAAAATCCGCGATAGCCTTTTCGTAGATGGCAGTCTGGGTCTTGTTGGTGTCGTTTTTTGCCCAGAAGGTAAGCTCATACTCGCGGGATTCGTCAAATTCTGCGGGGATATTGAAAGCTTCGGTTTTTCGCGAGCCGTGACATCCTGTAAAGGTGAAACAGCTTACAGCCATGACAGCCGCGCAGAGGATAGAAAAAGTCCTTTTCATCCCTTTGTTCCTCCCCTCGAAACGCCCTCCATTATCTTGTTGCGGAAAATAAGGAAGATGATAATAAGCGGGATGGATATAACCACAACCGCCGCCATCATGGCAGGGATATTCTCCCTTCCGAATCCATTTTCGCGAATTTCCTGAATACCATTTGAAACAAGATAGTAATTCGGGTCGTCGGTGATAAGTCTTGGCCATACGTATGAGTTCCAGCACTCTATAACCTTAAGAATCGTGACCGTTATGACCGTGGGACGGCATATCGGAATCATGATTCGGCATAGGTATTTGAAATCGGATGTTCCGTCGACCTTGGCGGCGTAATACAGCTCATCCGGCACTTGCGCAAAATTCTCTTTTAAAAGATAGATATAGAACACCGAGGTGACAGAGGGAAGAATAAGTCCCGCAAAGGTGTTTCGCATATCAAGATTTGTGATTGTCGTGAAATTGGTTATAACAACCAGCTCGCTTGGTATCATCATTAAAGCCAAAAACAGTGAGAATACAAGATTCTTTCCCGGGAAATTCATCCGTGCAAAGGCATATGCCGCAAGAATCGTTACAACAAGCATGATTGCGGTGGTTATAACGGTGAAAATCAGCGTATTCAGGAAGTACTTTGCAAGCGGAACAGCGGTAAAAGCGTCAATGTAGTTCTGAATGGTGGGGGATAGGGTGAAGAATTTTGGCACGTATTCTGAGTTGTAGGAGCTATAGCTCTTGAAGGATGTGAGTATCATCCAGTAAAACGGGAACAGTACCATTACCGCCCATAGCGCGAGCATCACATAAATAAAGACATTAAACGCCCTGCGCCTGCGCTTTGCGGACTTCTCCGTGATTTCAATGCTTTTTGACATATTTCTCGCCCCCAATCAATAGTAAACGTGCTTTTTGCTGACAAGCAGGTTGATGACCGTTATAGTCAGCACGATAGCAAACAGCACTATCGCCGCCGCCGAAGCGTATGAGGGATATCCGCCGCTGTTGCCGTAGAGCATATCGTAGATGTAGCCCACGATCGTGTTCATCTCGGAGGCGTTAAGGTCGGTTCCGAAGAGAGCCACAGCGTCACTGTATGCCTTGAAAGCGCCTATAAAACCGGTTATGACAAGATAGAATATCATGGGGGATATCATCGGCAGGGTAATGCGGGTGAAAATGCGGAGGCGTGACGTGCCATCCACCTTTGCGGCGTTGTAGTAGTCCTGCTTTACGGATGCCAATGCGCTTGTTAAAATAAGTATCTTAAACGGCATGACCACCCAGATTATATAGAAGCACAGAACGAACATCTTAGCAGGGTAGGGACCTGATATAAAATCGATAGCCACTCCGCCGAAGAGCTTTATAATAAGGTTTACAAGGCCGTCGGTGTAGGCGGTCTTTTTAAATAGTATCATGAATACAAGGCCGACCGCCAAGGTGTTAGTTACATACGGCAGAAAGTAAACCGTCTGGAACAGCTTGCGCAAGGGCTTTATCGAGCTAAGACCGAGCGATATCAGCAGCGAAAGCCCGGTGGAGACCGGAACGGTCACTGCAACCATTATCAGGGTGTTCTTGACTGCCTGCAAGAAGTATGGGTCGTGCAGGATGTAGTCGAAGTTATATAGCCCGGTTCCGAAATAGCTCTGCGAGGCGGAATTGTAGCCCTCTTCAAATGAATAGATAAAAACGTCGATAAGCGGATATACCATGAAAAAACCAAGAAATAGTATGGCAGGTGCAAGGTATAGCCAAGCCTTGTAGTTGTTCTTTTCCATATTTTTAGCAAGACCTTTCTTTAAAAAGGATAATATAACACTAATTATATCCACAAGCATAGCATTTGTCAATGAATAGCTCCAAAAATCGGGAATATAACAAAATTGCCCGCCGTAATACAACAGTGGGCTGATATTATTTTATAATCCTGTAATAGCGTGCAGTCACCAAGCATTTTGTTTGAGGTTTCTGAGAATTTCTTGATAAGCCCCTCAATGCTGAGCTGTGCCTTACCTCGCCCGATATATCGCCCGCTTTAAATAAAAAAGCCAAAAACAGCGGCATAATTCCATAACGCCTGAGCTTTTGGCTTATCATTTAAATATTCATTAAGAAAAAATGTATAAAGACTGCGCAAGGATTCAATAGTCTGCTTTATGCACTGAACCATCCCAGACTTATGGATCAACTATCCGGCAGTTCATGGCTGAACGCACTTCACCCTTGCCAATTATCAAAAAGTCCCTGAGTTCTATTGAATGCTTAAAAAGCTCGGAAGCGATTTCATAGGCGAGCTTCAAATCATCCTTATCCGGTACAGGGTCAGATTTCGGCTTGACGTGTGCACATACGCAGAATTTTTCGCCGTTCTCGAAATCATAGTCGAAAGCCTTTGACGGGATGAACGGCCCTTCATCGCTGCAGTTGTATCTGAAATTGCTTATGACCTCCATTCTGTAGTTCATAAACACAACGTTCATGTATTCATTTACCGCCGAATATGATGATGGATAAAAGAAATCATAAAGAGCATTTTTGTCGGTAAGGTCAACTATTTCTTCCTTTCCCGAAACTATCGTATCAGATATCTTGCTGATGGTTTTTATAAGAAGCCATGCGTTTTCACCTATTCCCTGAATGCTGAGAATATCCTCTCTGCTCGCCCCAAGAATGCCGTTTATATTTTTGAATTTATTCAGAAGTCTGTGGGCAATAACATTAGTGTCCACCCTTGGAACGGCGTAGAACAGAAGCATTTCAAGCAAGTGTAGGTCGCTGCAGCTGTTTAATCCTATCGCCATATACTGATCTTTCATTCTGCCTCTGCGACCTGCGTGCAGATTTTCTGATTTTGTTTGTTCCTTTTTCAATTTATATCTGCTTTCTATATAATGGTATAGTTGCCCATACTGACAGGCGCTGTTAAGGTGCTGCATAAAAAGCATTCGCGCTTAACATTTTTAGTATAGATGAATATAAAAAATTTGTCAAGCGGTTTCGGGCACTTATATTCAAGCCAAGTGTTGATAAATCAATGATAGGTGGCATTGAATATTAGATTTAGCAGACATATCACTTTACATCATGATGAAAATATGATATAATTTAAAAACATAATTAATTCTGATGTGTAAAGGGGAGTTAGTAAATGCGGGAGCCGTTTGAACGATATTATGCAAATATCAAAGAAGCTAACGACCTTGTTCGTCCAAAGATATCCTGCAGTATGCCGCGTGAGAAGCTTCTTGAGGTTATACACGCCAATGCTGAAAGGCTTGCCAAGCTTAAATATGAAAATGATGAATTTCTGAAGGATAATATTCTTGCGATTGACCCGCGCACTCTCACTGCGGAGGATGTCGCGGAGCTTTCCGAGCTTGCTGATACTTTGTTTGAAAATGCTACTGGGTGCGATATCGGCGTGGCGTATAAAATCCATAACCTGATATATAAATACGCAGAGTATTACGACAAAAGGGATTTGATGATAAAAGAGCTTTATTATCAGGGCCTGACGCTGTATTATCTTCATTTTTCGATTGGCTCTATGAGGATAAATACCAACGGCGAAGAGCTTTACGGCTATTACTGCAAGGGCGCTTCGTTTATAAATCAGTATGAGGATATAGTAGATGAGAATTCCAGGGGATATATAATCAGGTGCCTTGGCAACAGAAAATATGGACACCCAGCAATAAAGGGCGATAATGATTGGATTATCGGCAACGGCAATCTCCATGCCGGCTATGAGGAGTATTCTAAGATTTTTGAGGAGACAATGGCTGTAATCTGCTCAGAGCATTACCGCAGTCTTAATCCCGGGCTTCCGTGGAGCAATTATGAATATGCCATGCACTTTGACAGGACAACATATCTTTCAAGCCTAAGAGTGGCACATGAAGATAAGATTGAAAGCCCGCTGATAGAGCGCATGAAGCGTGATGTTCTGGAATCTGCCGAATATGTGTATAATCATCAGGAGGAGATAGCAAGGCGTAAGCATCAGTCGGTCGGGGTAAGAACCCGCTATGTTTATGCCGCGGCGAAGTTCCATGCCGGTAAGGCGGATATCAAGGGGCTTGTGGATATCCTTCTTGAAATAAACGAGAATGTCGGCATAAATGATTATACCCAGAACGGCATAACCGCAAATATCGGCTTTGCGGTATATGCAAGCCATTATTCGGAATATATGAACAGCTCCGATGCTGAGCTTTATCAGCCAAGAATTAAAGCCGCTATGAACCGTGCGGTTGAGTTTTTTGAAAACTTCCCCAATGAGATGTTCGGCGAATATATGAGCCATTGGGTGGGGGAGCTTGTCAGGGAGCAGACATATGGCAACAGCATCTCCAGAACCCGCATTATGGAAATGATGATTTTGTGCCACACCTCAACATATGTACATTCGGTGATGGTAGCATATCTGACAAGAACGATTTTTGAAGAAGCTGTCCGCATTGACCCCAAGATTTTAGGTGGGGTTTTCGGTGCTGAGTCTGCCGAAGATATTATAACCAACAGAGCGGCTTATGCTAAACGCGCGTATCTCTGCGGACTGTATCATGATGTCGGCAAGAGCAACGTTCTTTCCTATATAACCACCTATGGAAGAAAGCTTTTGGATGAGGAGTTTGAGGTCATAAAGTATCATCCGGTTATGGGATATTCGCTTTTAAAGAATTTTGATGACCTTGAAATCGAATCGGAGGTTGCGCTTAAGCATCACCTTTGGTATAATGGCAGGGGCGGTTATCCTGTTAAACACGGCGAAACCAAGGAGTCTGCACGCACAATCATAGATATTGTTACCATAGCTGATTCGCTTGACGCCGCGACGGATAATATCGGCAGAAGCTACGCTCAGACAAAAACCTTTGAAGCTCTTGTTGATGAATTAAGGCAGGGGAGCGGGACAAGGTATTCGCCTGATATAGTCAGGCTGTTTGATAATGCCGATTTCTGCGCACGCCTTAAGGATAATATGTCTGAGCGCCGCAAAAATGTTTATTGCCGTGCTTATGAGGCAAGGCGTAAAATAGAAATTCCGGAATAATAAGAAAGGATGATTGATAATGAAATATACTTCAGCAGAGGCGAATAAGCTTTTAAAGAAGCTCAACGAAGAAAAAGCTATGCTTTTGGATAACGAATCGCGCAGTTCTGTATTCAGTGCCGCTTTGGGGGAGGATGTTGAATCCGTCCGCCCAGAGTATGACTATATGACGACCGGCGAAAAGCTCGAATCCATCAACGCCGACATCAGGAAGGTTAAGCACGCCATAAATATCTTTAATACTACCCATACCGTCCCCGGTTTCGACATGACTATCGACGAAATGCTTGTATATATCCCTCAGCTGACCGAAAAGAAGTCAAGACTGCTGGGAATGTCCTCACGCCTGCCGAAGGAGAGAAAAAGCGTTTCCGGCTATGGCACTAACGCCGTAATAGATTATCTGTATGCAAATTATGATGTATCGAAGGCGGCAGAGGATTACAGTGCCGTATCTGAGCTTTTGAGCAAGGCGCAGACCGCATTGGATATCGTCAACAGCACCGAAACCATGGAAATCGATATCTGATGTAGATAGTGATATCTTTCCCGGTCTGTCCATACTCGCAGATTTTATATCAAAAATGCTTTTTGTAATAGTTCAAGGTATAAGTCTTGCCGTTATTCCAATTTGTTATTTGTTATATGTTAATGTGCAAGGTAGGGTATGCTCAATGAATTATTCTTATTTGCTTGATGCGTTCAGATCTTAAAGCTTTTCTGTCCGCGGGCGGAATCCGGCGGAAGCATAGGGTTATATGCCGGATATCTAATACTAATTTTCGTCTAAAGCGATACCCAAAAACAGGCACAAAACCGCTATACGATGGGACTTTGCACCTGTTTTATGACCATGTATGGTCTGAACACTTTTCGACGAAAATAAGTATAATACAGTCGCTAAAAACATAAAATAAACAAATTTCGGAAGGAGAAAATCATTATGGGACTTATTAAAGCAGGACTTGCGGCACTCAATTCAACTCTGGCGGATCAGTGGAAGGAATTTTTCTACTGCGATTCGCTTGATAAAAATACGCTTGTCGCAAGAGGACGGAAAAGAGTAAGCGGCAGATCCTCAAACACTTCAGGAAACGACAATATCATTTCCAGCGGTTCGGGAATCGCTGTTGCCGACGGTCAGTGCATGATAATAGTAGAGCAGGGCAGGGTGGTAGAGGTCTGTGCTGAGCCCGGTCAGTTCACATATGATTCTTCGTCCGAGCCGAGCGTATTTTCCGGAAATCTTGGCGACAGCATAGTCGAAACCTTTAAGACCGTAGGAAGACGCTTCGCCCATGGCGGCGATACCGCAAAGGATCAGCGCGTTTACTATTTTAACACCAAGGAAATAATAGACAACAAGTTCGGAACTGCTAACCCGGTTCCATTCAGAGTTGTGGATTCAAAAATCGGTCTGGATATAGACGTCTCCCTGCGTTGCAACGGCGTTTATTCCTACAGGATTTCCGACCCGCTTTTGTTCTATGCCAACGTCTGCGGAAACGTGTCCCGCGACTATACAAGGGATCAGCTGGATTCACAGCTCAAAACCGAGTTTATCTCAGCCCTGCAGCCGTCGCTGGCAAAGCTTTCTGCTATGGAATTAAGACCTAACCAGATAATAGCTCATAATACCGATCTTGAAAACGCTCTTAACGAAGCGCTGTCCAAGAAGTGGAAGGAGCTCAGGGGTATCGAGGTCGTGACTGTCGCTTTAGGCTCGGTAACTCTTCCTGAAGCGGATCAGCAGCTTATCAAGAACGCTCAGCACTCTGGAATGTTAAAGGATCCCACCATGGCGGCTGCAACCTTGGTAGAAGCTCAGGCGGAAGCCATGAAGTCAGCAGCTTCAAACAAGGGCGGGGCTATGACCGGCTTTATGGGCATGGGTATGGCTATGAACGCCGGCGGAGTAAATCCCCAGAATCTGTATGCAATGGGTCAGAACGCTCCTAAGAATGAGACTGCAAAGGCTGACAGCTGGAAATGCTCCTGCGGGGCAACTGTAAGCGGAAAGTTCTGCACCGAATGTGGCGCTAAGCGTCCCGAGGGATGGGTTTGCTCCTGCGGAACGCTGAACAAGGGCAGATTCTGCTCTGAATGCGGTGCCAAGAAGCCTGCCGACCAGCCCTTGTATAAGTGTGATAAGTGCGGCTGGGAGCCGGAAGACCCCCACAATCCCCCGAAATTCTGCCCCGAATGCGGAGACAGATTTGACGACAGTGATATGAGATAATGGCAGATATTTTAGAATATAAATGTCCCTGCTGCGGCGGAGCTATTGAGTTCGATTCAAAACTGCAAAAGCTGAAATGCCCCTATTGCGACAGCGAGTTTGAGGTTCAGTCTTTAAAGGATATGGATGAAACCCTGAAATATGTGGATGCTGACAGCCTTGAATGGGGCAATACGCAGGAAACAGTCTGGAACGAAGGTGAGGACAGCTCTCTTCGCACCTATATATGCAACTCCTGCGGCGGCGAGATAATTGCGGATGAGAACACCGCCGCCTCAAAGTGCCCATATTGCGGCAATCCGGTCGTAATGACCGGCAGCCTTTCGGGCGAGCTTAAGCCGGACTATGTAATACCATTCAAGCTGGATAAAAAGGCGGCTGTAGAAAGCCTGAAAAGGCATCTGAGCGGCAAAAGGCTTCTTCCCAAGGTGTTCAAGGATCAGAACCATATCGAGGAGATAAAAGGCATATACGTCCCATTCTGGCTGTTTGATGCCGACGCCGAAGCCGCCGCGAATTTCAAAACAACTCGCGTCCGGGCGTGGAGCGATAGGAATTACAACTACACCGAAACCAGCCACTATTCCGTTTTCAGGGCAGGAAACCTTTCTTTCGAGCATATCCCGGTGGATGGCTCCACAAAAATGGCGGATGACCTTATGGAATCGATAGAGCCTTACGACTATTCAGAAGCCGTCGATTTTCAGACGGCATACTTGGCAGGATATCTTGCCGATAAGTACGATGTTTCAAAGAACCAAAGCAAGGAGCGCGCAAATCAAAGAATAAAAGCCTCGGCGGAGGCGGAACTTAGAAGCACCGTTTCGGGATACGCGTCTGTCGTGCCGGTCGGTTCCAGCGTTAAGCTGAGCTCTGGCGGAGCAAAATATGCGCTTTTGCCGGTCTGGATTCTCAATACCGACTGGAACGGTCAGAAGTACACCTTTGCCATGAACGGTCAGACCGGCAAATTCGTTGGAAACCTGCCTGTCGATAACGCCGCGTATTTCAAATGGCTTGCCCTGCTGACTGCTGCGTTCGGAGCGGGTGCGTTCTTGCTGCTGTCGCTGTTCTGGCTGCTGTAAGGAGGGCGTTATGAAAAGATTTGTTTTGCTTATCCTTTCAATAGCTTTAATGACGATAACCGTCTGTGCCGAAACTCCAAGGCTTGTCGATAATGCTAACCTTCTTACATCCTCCGAAGCAGCCGATCTTGAGGAGATTTTGGACGGCTACAGCATGAAATATAACCTTGATATAGCCGTGCTGACCTCTTACGGAACGGAATACGGTATGTCCACTCAGGATTACTGCGAATATTTCTTCGAGAATAATTACGGCGTGGGCGCAGAGCTGGATGGCGCTATCCTCTATGTAAATATGTCCGAAAGGGAATGGCAGATAGCAACATCGGGCAAGGCAATAACCGCTCTGACAGATTACGGTCTTGAATACATCGAAAACCAGATGATTGACGACCTTTCCGACGGGTACTACTATGATGCTATCAAAAACTTCGCGGATTCCTGTGCCGAGCTTCTTTCAATTGCCGAAAACGGCGAGCCTTACGATGTTCAGAACGGCGATGATTATGCAAATGAGGGCTTGGTGAGTGACACGCGTCCGGGATATCCGTTCGGAACAAATCTGCTTATCTCGCTGGCGTTCGGGCTTATTGTGGCGCTGATTGTGGTTTCGAGCATGAAATCCCAACTCAAAAGCGTCGGTATGCAAAGGGGCGCCGCAAATTATGTCAGGCGCGGCTCTTTTAACATCACTCAGTCTAAGGATATATACCTTTACAGAAACGTAACGCGAACGGCGCGACCCAAGGAAACGTCATCCACGCACAGCTCCGGCGGCTCGACTGTTCACCGCTCATCCTCCGGTCATTCGTTTGGCGGCAGGGGCGGAAGATTCTGATAGATATTTTCGCATAAAAATCAATCTCAGAGATGATCCGAGATTGATTTTTTGTTTTATGCTTGACTTTTTATGCTGGTGGTATTATAATTTCCTTATTATTCTTAATTCCAAAGAAAGGAATGTTTGATTATGGCAAAATATTCTATTGATGAAATCTACAAAAGCGTTAAAGGTCTTATGCCCAATGCCGCCCTTTGCGACGGCGCCGAGGTAACAATCGAGGGCTGGATAAGAACCAATCGCTCAAATAATAAAATAGGCTTTATCTCTATTAATGACGGTTCCTGCTTCACCTGCTGTCAGGTGGTTTATGAGGAGGAGAAGATATCCAACTACGCTGATATCTCCAAGCTTCTTACCGGATGTGCGATAAGAATATCCGGCAAGCTTATTATTACCCCCCAGGCTAAACAGCCCTTTGAAATCAACGCAATCGAAGCCGAGCTTTTGGGCGACTGCGACGCGAGCTATCCCCTCCAGAAAAAGCGCCATTCGCTGGAGTTCCTGCGTGAGATTCCGCATTTAAGACCCAGAACAAATACCTTCATGGCAGTGTTCAAAATCCGCTCGATAATCTCCCAGTCTTTGCATGAGTTCTTCCGTAAGAACGGCTTTAACTATATCCACACTCCGCTCATCACTGGCAACGACGCTGAGGGAGCGGGCGAGACCTTCACCGTCACCACCAGAAACGACGGAAATTATGAAGAGGATTTCTTCGGTCGTCATGCCTGCTTAACCGTCTCCGGTCAGCTCCATGTTGAGCCTTTTGCGCTTGCTTTGGGCAAGGTCTACACCTTCGGTCCGACCTTCCGTGCCGAAAACTCCAACACCCCCTACCACGCCAGCGAGTTCTGGATGATAGAGCCTGAGATGGCTTTCTGCGACCTCAAGGGTGATATGGCGGTTATGGAAGCAATGCTCAAATATGTCATCAACGATGTTTTGGAGAACGCCAAGGACGAGCTGAAATTCCTTAATGACTTCGTAGTTGAAAAGCACGACCTTATTGCAAAGCTTGAACACGTTGCCAACTCTGACTTCAAGGTTATAACCTATACCGAAGCAGTAGATTATCTTCTTAAAGCGGATGTCAAGTTTGAAAACAAGGTTGAGTGGGGCATGGACTTCTTCAAGGAGCACGAAATGTACATCTGCGAGAAGGTTGCAAAGGGTCCTGTCTTCCTTATCGACTTCCCCAAGGACATAAAGGCTTTCTATATGAAACTCAACCCGGACGGCAAGACAGTCGCCGCCTGCGATCTGCTTGTCCCCGGAGTAGGAGAGCTTATAGGCGGCTCCCAGCGTGAGGAAAACTATGATGTCCTCGTCAAGAAGATGGCGGACATGGGAATGTCGACTGAAGGCTTGGAGTGGTATCTCGATTTGCGCAAGTACGGCGGAGTGGTACATTCCGGATTCGGTCTGGGTCTTGAAAGACTTCTTATGTACGTAACCGGAGTAGCAAACATCCGCGATGTTTGTGCTTATGCGAGAACTCCCAAGAACCTGAAATTCTAAAATAAACAAAATTAAAGCGCTGGAATCATCCGGCGCTTTTGTATTTGTAAAAGTTTAATTCCGCCTTTCCTCAACAAAGCTTGAAGCCTCACTGTCGGCGATGCTCAGCGCAAGCGCCAGAGGATAGGTTCTTAAGGCGTTCCCGACAAGTTTAACATCCTCACCGCCGGAAAAGCCCATGTGCCAGCGGATAGCCATTGCTTCGTCGCGGGTCAGGCGCATAAATCCGCTTACTATGTATACCGACTTTTCGCCGTGACCGTAGGGCAGTGTGTCGTTGTAGTCATAATACGGAACCTTTTCCCATTGCCCGGTCTTGTCATTCTTGACGTTGCGCGTGCTCACAACGTATGTATTTATCTTGCAGATGTCGTGAAGCAGGGCGGAGATGGCTATAGATTCGTCGCTGAATTTAAGCCCGAAGGTCTCTTTCGCTCTGTCCGTTTCGAGGTAGGATTTCAGGCAGTCGTAAACGTTAAGGCTGTGTTCGCACAGACCGCCCTCATAGGCACAGTGGAACTTGGTCGATGCGGGAGCGGTGAAAAAGTCGCTCTTGGACTGCAAAAACTCCAAAAGCTTGTCAGCACCGTCGCGTTTGATGTTTGTGCGGAAAATATCTATAAATCTTTCCTTTGATTTTATTGCATTCTCGTTCATGTCAGTTATCTCCGATACATAAATTGATGATATTATTGTAACACATTTTCCTCAACGATTCAAGATGTTCACTGAGAAAATATGTAACCATACTGTAATCTTAAATTTTTGTGCTATTGCTTGCTTTATTTCATTGAATGTGATATAATACTGAATATATATTGGAGTATTATGGATTAATATTATTTATATAAAGGAGTTTTGGTATGCCAAAAAGCATGACAGGCTACGGACGGTCGAAAATGCTGTTCGGAGCCAGAGAGATAACTGTTGAAATAAGGAGCGTAAACCATAAATTTTTCGAGTTTTCCTCCCGTGTGCCTCGGCAGTACGGCTATATTGAGGACAAGCTTAAGGCTCTTTTCTCGGCTTCCGTAAGCAGGGGAAAGGTCGAGGTTTATGTCAATATATCGACTAACGACGGGTCGGATGTCAGCGTTCAGGTCAATACGCCGCTTGCTGAAAACTACATATCCGCCCTGCGTGAGGCTAACTCAACCCTGAACCTTACCGACGATATCACGCTTACAAGGCTTTTCGGAATTCCGGATATCTTCACCGTTACCAAGGCGGAGACTGACGAAAACGAGCTGTGGGAGGAGGTCAAAGCGACCGCTTCAAACGCTCTTGAAGGCTTTGTGGATATGCGCAGGCGGGAAGGCGAACGTCTTAAAGACGACATCCTCACCAAGCTTGATCATATCGAGGAGACTGTTGCAAAGATAGAGCTTCGCTCGCCGGAAGTAACGCGCGAATACCGCGATAAGCTCTATCAGAAGCTGTGTGACATTTTGCAGGATAAGAATATAGACGAGGCAAGGATACTTACCGAAGCTGCAATATTTGCGGATAAAACCGCAGTGGACGAGGAAACCGTAAGGCTGAAAAGCCATGTCGCTTCATTCAGGGAGCTTTTGGAGCTTGACGAGCCTATAGGCAAAAAGCTCGATTTCCTGGTGCAGGAGATGAACCGTGAGGTCAACACCACCGGCTCGAAATGCTCCGACCTTACGATCACGAAAATGGTGGTCGACTTAAAGAGCACCATTGAAAAGATAAGGGAGCAAATCCAGAACATTGAATAGCGAAAGGGATATGTAATGAACGAAGGAATGTTGAATATCGGGTATTCCTGCTATGTATCAAAGGATAAGGTGGTTGCCATGGCTTCCCCTGATTCCTCGCCGATAAAAAGGCTTGTTCAGGAAGCAAAGGATAAGGGTGCGCTTATCGACTGTACCTACGGCAAGAAAACAAAGACAGTTATAGTCACCGTGAGCGACCATGTAATACTATCCTCGAGGACTTCCGAATATATTTTGGGTAAAAAAGAGGTTGAGGAAAATGAATAAGGGTACGCTTTATGTACTTTCCGCGCCGTCCGGATGCGGCAAGGGAACTGTTTTAAACGAGCTGTTTAAAAGAACCGACAATGTTTTCTATTCAGTCTCCGCGACGACAAGATCCCCCCGCGAAGGCGAGGTTGACGGCGTCAACTATTACTTTGTCACCAAGGAGCACTTCTTGGAACTTGTCAAGAGCGACGGTATGCTGGAATATGCCACATTTGTGGATAACTACTACGGCACCCCCAAGGCGCCTATAGAGCAAAAGCTCGCCGAGGGGAAGGACGTTATCTTAGAGATTGAAACCGCCGGTGCGATGATGGTAAAATCCGTCTGCCCGGAGGCTGTGCTTATATTCATGCTTCCGCCCTCGATAGAGGAGCTTGCCGAAAGGCTTCGCGGCAGGGGCACGGAATCCGAAGAGGTCATAAGTAAAAGAGTAATGGAGGCTTACCGCGAAATCAGGCTTGCAAATAACTATGATTATGTTTTTGTTAATGACGATCTTTCCGAGGCTGTTGACGATTTAATGATGATAATGAAATCGGCAAAGCATCTTGTAAATAAGAATAACGATTTGATTAAAGGAGTGCTGGAAAAATGTTAAGACCCTCAAGCTCACAGATTTTAAAGAACGGCGAAAGCACCTATTCACTGGTAATAGGCGTTGCAAAGCGCGCAAGGGAAATTATCGACAATGCCTATGCTGAAAAGGAAATTGTTGACCGTAAGCCGGTCGCTACGGCTGTTGAGCAGTTCGCAAACGGCGAATACAGGCTTGTGGAGGATGCTTCTCTTAAAAGAAAGTAAAAGATTTTAAGACCTGTGCCGTCCTGAAAGCGGCGGCATAGAGCTTAAAACGGTATGAAAGGCATGGTTTTACATATGAACGGTACCCATGCGGCAAAGGTTGCCATTTCCGAAGCTGCTTACGGCTATGATACCGAATATACCTATAAATACCCCGAGATTCTTGTGCCGGTATTAAAGCCGGGGATGAGAGTTTTGGTGCCGTTCGGCAAGGGCAATTCAAAGCGCATTGGTCTTGTAACAAGGACTTATGTAAAGCCGGAGCCTGACGAAAGGCTTAAGCCGATTATCAGCATAGTGGATAAGGAGCCTCTTGTGAACGATGAGCTGCTTAACATGGTTTTCTGGCTTAAGGAACACACCTTCTGCACTTATTTCGAGGCATTCAGAACCATTGTTCCTGCGGGATATTCGGTAGTCAGGCAGAGCGTGTATGAAATTTCAAACCACCTTCCGGACGAGGAGCTTTCCCCGGAGGAGGAAGCACTGCTCACTGCGCTGAAGGGTGCGTCATCGCGGCGCGAGTTTGACGAGATAATTGACTGCGGCGTGGATAAATCCAAGGAAGCGGTTGTCAAGTCACTTGTAGAAAAGGGCGTGCTGGAGGAGTCAGACAAATTCAAGCGCAAGGTTGGGGACGAAACCGTCCGCATGATAAGGCTTTCGCCGGATTATATCGAAAACAACCAGCGTGGCTTTACCGTTAAGCAGAAGCTGGTGGTGGACTTTCTCACCGAAAACGAAACCGCCTCGGTGAAGGAGACCTGCTATTACCTGAGTGTAACCCCTACAATAATAACAAACATGGTTAAAAAGGGCGTTTTGGAGGAATACCGCTATGAAGCCTTGAGAACTCCGCAAAGACCGGAGGGTAAGCCTGCACCGGAAATATCTCTTTCCGAGGAGCAGACGAAGGCGTACGATGGCATAAAAAGCCTTATAGATGCCCAAAAGCCCGCCGGAGCGCTGCTGTACGGCGTCACCGGAAGCGGAAAGACTGCGGTCTTCATAAAGCTTATCGAGCACGTTCTATCCCTTGGAAAGTCAGCTCTGATGCTTGTGCCGGAGATATCGCTTACACCGCAGACCGTTGCAAGGTTTTCGGGATATTTCGGCGATACCGTCGCGGTGATACATTCGGGGCTTTCGGTGGGACAGCGCTTAGATGAATTCAAAAGAATCCGCCGGGGGGATGCCAAAATCGTCATCGGCACCAGAAGCGCGGTCTTTGCACCGCTTTCTGATATAGGAATAATCATTATGGACGAAGAGGGCGAGCCGAGCTATAAATCCGAAGCCTCGCCCAGATATCACGCGCGGGACGTCGCAATAAGACGCTGCGGGACGCATAACTGCGTTCTGCTTCTTGCCTCGGCAACGCCGTCGCTCGAAAGCTATTATCACGCAAAAAGCGGCAGGTTCAGCCTGTTTGAGCTAAAAAACCGCTACGGCGACACAAAACTGCCCCAGGTGGTAGTCGCGGATATGATAACCGAAGCAGAAAACGGCAACGAAAGCATCTTCTGTGAGGACATGGTAAGAAGGATTCGCGAGGAGGCGGAAAAAGGCAACCAGTCGATACTGCTTCTCAACCGCCGCGGATATAATACTACAGCAACCTGCTTGAAATGCCACTCGGCTATAAAGTGCCCGAAGTGCCTTATCCCGCTGACCTATCACAAATCAAATGGCAAGCTGATGTGCCATTACTGCGGGTATTATGAGGCTTTCGGCGGCAAGTGCCGGGAATGCGGCTCGGAGAGCGTTCGACTTTCGGGCTTGGGAACCCAGCTTTTGGAAGAAGAGCTTGCAAAGTTCTTTCCTGATGCAAGGGTTTTGCGCATGGACGCTGATACCACCTGTTCAAGATATGCATATGAAGAAAAATTCTCCGCCTTTGAGCGCGGTGATTACGATATAATGGTTGGCACTCAGATGATAGCAAAAGGTCTTGATTTTCCCAAGGTGACAACTGTCGGGGTGATATCGCTGGACAGCTCACTGTTTGCGGGCGATTACCGAAGCTTTGAGCGGACGTTCTCGCTTTTAACTCAGGTCTGCGGCAGGGGCGGCAGAGGGGAGCAGGAGGCTGTTGCCTATATACAGACGTTTGTGCCGGACCATCACATAATAGAGCTTGCATCACATCAGGATTATAAGGGCTTCTACGCGGGCGAGATAGCTCTGCGCCGTGAGATGATATATCCGCCGTTCTGCGATATCTGCTCAGTGTATTTTACATCCACCCTTGAGGCGGACGCAGTCAGAGCGGCAAACGAATTTGTCGAGATGATGCGCGCGGGACTTAGAAACGTCAACGATAAATTCCCGCTGAGGGTCTTGGGACCCGCAAAATCAGGCTACGGCAGAATAAATGGCAGACATAAATACGCACTGACCATAAAATGCCGCGCGTCAAAAAATTTCCGCTCGTTTATGGCAAATATGCTGACTTTAGCATCAAAAAACCGCAGTTTTGCCAATGTAAGGGTTTATGCGGATATCAACGGATTGTGAACATAATATAGATAATAATTATAGGACAATGTTAATATAGTAATAGAGAGGACGTATAAATAATGGCACTTCGCAAAATAGTAACTGACGGTGACCCGGTGCTTCTTAAAAAATGCAAGCCGGTAGAAAAGTTCGACGCAAGACTTCATCAGCTTTTGGATGATATGAAGGAAACCATGTACAAGGCGGAGGGTGTAGGACTTGCCGCCCCGCAGGTGGGAATAATAAGACGTGCAGTGGTAATAGACGTCGGTGAGGAATATATCGAGCTTATAAACCCAGAGATAACATGGCAATCCGAGGAAACTCAGTACGGCACAGAGGGGTGCTTATCATACCCCGAGCTTTACGGCTATGTCACCCGCCCCAAAATAGTAAAATTCAAAGCGCAGGATAGGTTCGGAAACGAATACGAGCGCGAGGTCAGCGATCTTTTTGCAAGATGCGTCTGCCACGAGCTCAACCATTTAGATGGTATCACGCTTCCCGATAATATAGAAGCTCCGTATGTCGAAGAGGACGAGGAGAGCGAAGATTAAGTCACCTGATAATATATTTGTGCTTGCAGAAAGGCATGGTTATAAATGAAAATAGTTTTTATGGGTACGCCGGATTTTGCCGTCCCTTCGCTGAAAGCGCTTTATGATTCCGGTGAAGAGATAGCGGCGGTATTCACTCAGACCGATAAGCCAAAGGGCAGGGGAAACAAGCTTGCATTTTCCCCGGTTAAAGAGTTTGCTTTGGCGCATGATATAAAGGTGTATCAACCGGCCTCTTTAAAAAGGGAGACCGAGGTGTACACCCCCATAATAAAGGAAATTGACCCGGATGTTATCGTGGTAGTGGCGTATGGCAAGATTTTGCCGCCAGAGGTGCTTTCAATTCCCCACTTGGGATGCGTGAATGTCCATGGCTCGCTCCTGCCGAAATACCGTGGTGCAGCACCGATTCAGTGGACTGTCCTCAACGGCGATGAGTACGGCGGAATCACCACCATGCTGATGGCAGAGGGCTTGGACACCGGCGATATGCTTTTAAAGCAGGCAGTCAAGGTGGAAAATCTTGAAACCGCCGCCGAGTATTTTGACAGACTTTCAGCAGTCGGAGCAGAGCTTCTTTTAAAGACCCTTGCAGGACTTAAAGCCGGCGAAATCACCCCTGTAAAGCAGGATGAATCCGAAGCAAGCTATGCTCCCATGCTGTCAAAGGATATGTGCCCGATAGATTTCAGTGCTTCGTGCGAAGAGGTCTATAATAAAATCCAGGGTCTTTCAGACTGGCCATGTGCCACCTGCATTGTTGACGGCAAAAAGCTTAAAATATACAGGTGCGAAAAGGTTAAGGCAGGCGGAACGCCCGGAACTGTCATAAATCCTGCTGATTTTACAGTAGCCTGCAGCTCAGGCGCGGTGAGATTTTTGGAGGTTCAGGCAGAAGGCTCAAAAAGAATGCCCGCCGCAGACTATCTAAGGGGACATCCCATAAGCAAAAACACAATCATAAATTAGTATTTTATTCTGAAAGGATTAATATATGCCTTATTATTGGTTCGATTATACCTACCTTTTGCTGATACCGGCGCTGCTGTTTGGTATGTATGCACAGTTCAAGGTAAATTCAACTTATTCAAAATATCAGAAGGTCAATAACAGCCGCGGCTGGACTGCTGCCGAGGTTGCAAGAAAGATTTTGGACGATAACGGTCTTTATGACATCCGCATAGCCCATATAGCTGGAAGCCTGACCGATAACTTCAATCCCAAGACAAACACCGTTTCGCTTTCGGACAGCGTTTATTCCTCGACATCCGTTGCGGCAATAGGTGTTGCGGCGCACGAGTGCGGACACGCCGTTCAGCACGCCGAGCAGTACACCCCGATAAAGATACGCTCCGCGCTTGTCCCGGTGACGAATTTCGGCTCCACCTTCGGATTCATCATTCTTGCTGTGGGTCTGATATTCTCAAACTACAGCATTGCAATGATAGGCGTGCTGCTCTATTCGCTGATGGCAGTATTTCAGGCTGTCACCCTGCCGGTTGAGTTCAACGCAAGCTCGCGCGCGCTGACAACCCTGCGCGAACAGCATATTTTGGAAGATGACGAGCTTGCCATGTCCAAAAAGGTTCTTTCAGCTGCCGCGATGACATATGTTGCGGCTCTGGTATCATCTATTTCAACGATTTTCAGGCTTCTGCTTATAGTTAATCGTGGTACAAGGCGGAGAGACTGATGCAGACACCAAGAGAAATCACCTTAAAGCTGCTTGTTTCAACAGAGCGTAATCAGAGCTATTCAAACATTGCCTTGGATAAGACCCTGTCGAAATACACGCTTTTAAAGGATGTTGACAGAAGATTTATAACAGCGCTGTATTACGGCGTTATAGAAAGAAAGATAACTCTTGACGCCGTGATATCCGCTCATTCCTCAAGACCGCTTGATAAGCTTTCCGAGAGCGTTCGGGCAATCCTCCGAATGGGAATCTACCAGCTTTTGTATATGGACAGCGTGCCCGACAGTGCCGCCGTCAACGAAAGCGTGCTTTTAGCAAAGGACAATAAAAACCCCGGAACAGCCGGATTTGTAAATGCTCTTTTGAGAAGCTTCATTCGAGACGGCAAAAAGCTTCCTCATTCAGGTATGAGATACAAGGACTTGTCTGTTGAGTATTCCTGCCCGGAATGGCTGATAAAAATGTGGATGACCGATTACGGTGAGGAGACAGCGATATCCATGCTTCGCTCCTCACAGGGACGACCGCCGCTGACGGTAAGGCTGAACACCGCAAGGTTTTCGGTCGAGGAAATAATATCCGAGCTTGAAAGCGAAGGTGTATCGGCAGCTCTGCGGGATGATTTGGCAGGATGCGCCGAGCTTTCCGGCTGTGGCTCCTGCGAGAAGCTATCAGCATATAAAAAAGGAATGTTCCACGTGCAGGACGCTTCCTGTCAGATATGCGCATGGTGTGTAGATGCAAAACCGGGGGACACTGTTCTGGATATGTGTTCCGCTCCCGGTGGAAAGGCGTTCACAATTGCTGAACTGATGGAAAACAAGGGCAGAGTTATAGCACTCGATCTCCACGAAAATCGTGTAAGGCTGATTAAGGAAGGCGCAAAGCGGCTGGGTCTTGATATTATCGAGGCTAAGACAAACAACGCAAAGGTCATCAGCGAGGATATACCGCAGGCGGACAGTGTTTTGTGCGATGTCCCTTGCTCTGGACTTGGAGTTATCAGGCGGAAGCCGGAAATAAAGTATTGTGATAAAAACGCGATAGAGGGTCTTCCGAGCGTTCAGCATGATATCCTTGCCGCGTCCGCAAAATACGTAAAGCCGGGCGGAACGCTTGTATACTCGACCTGCACACTGAACCGCGCAGAAAACGATAATCAGGCTGAAAGATTCCTTTCAGAAAACAAGGATTTTGAGCCGTATGAAATAGAAAAATTCGGAAGCTATAAGGTAACTCTGACGCCGGACACCTCCGGCGGTGACGGCTTCTTTATAGCAAGATTCAGACGTAAAATATAGATGGGTAGGATAATGAAGGATATACTTTCTTTGGAGCAAAGCGAGCTTGAAGCGGAAATTTTAGCTATGGGCGAAAAGAAATTCCGCGCTCTGCAAATTTACCAGTGGCTTCATAAAAAACGAGCGGCAAGCTTTGACGAGATGTCGAACCTTTCATCAGAGCTGCGCTCCCGTCTTTCGCAGGAGTATTATATCGGAAGCCTCAAAGCGGTAAGAGTGCTGAAATCCAAGCTTGATGATACCGAGAAATTTCTGTTCGAGCTTTCGGACGGCAATCATATAGAAACCGTTCTGATGAGCTATGAACATGGCGATTCGCTCTGCGTATCAACTCAGGTCGGGTGCAAAATGGGCTGCCGCTTCTGCGCTTCGACCATCGCGGGATATAAGCGAAGTCTGGAGCCATCGGAAATCCTTTTGCAGCTTTACGAGGCTGAAAGGATATCCGGGCGGAAGGTATCAAGCATAGTTTTAATGGGAATAGGCGAGCCACTTGATAATTTCGATAACGTTGTGAAATTCCTGAAAATCCTTTCAAGTGAGCAGGGAACCAATATGAGCCTGCGACACGTTTCGCTCTCCACCTGCGGTCTTGTGAACAGGATATATGATTTGGCGGCGCTGGATCTGGACTTGACGTTATCCATCTCGCTCCACGCGACCAACGACAAAAAGCGGAGCGAGCTTATGCCGGTGAACAACCGGTATCATATAGATGAGCTGATGAAGGCCTGCTATGATTATTTTGACAAAACCGGGCGGAGGATATCATTTGAATATGCCCTTATAAACGGCGAAAACGATACTTATGAGGATGCACAGGCGCTTGCAAATCTTGTTAAAAAGATGCCGTCGCACGTCAACATCATCCCGGTAAATAAAATAAAGGAGCGCTCTTTTACTTCGGACAGGGGAGCAGCTCAGAAATTTGCCCGGCTTTTAACGGGTCTTGGGGTGAATGCAACGGTAAGAAGAACCCTTGGTTCGGATATAGACGCCGCCTGCGGTCAGCTCAGGCGGGAATATGAAATATAACTTTGGCAGAATGTAGCCGATACATTTTATAGTAACAATATTGCAGCTTCGGAGGCGATAGGCTTGTTTGTAATAGGTAAGACAGACATAGGAAAATTCAGAAAAGAAAATCAGGACAGATTCCGCCTGAGTATGCTGACGGATGACAGCGCCTTTGCCGTCGTGTGCGACGGTATGGGCGGGGCGGCATCCGGCGGGCTTGCAAGCGATATATCCGCAAACGCGGTATATGAAAGGATACAGCTAAGCTTCCGAAGTGATATGGAGCCTAAAAGCATAAAATCTTTGCTGATTTCCGCAATTTCAGCGGCGAATACGCTTGTTTACAACAAGAGCAAGGCGTGCCCGGAAAACGAGGGCATGGGAACCACCTGCGTGTGCGCGGTGATACATAACGGTCTTTGCTGTATCGCAAGCGTAGGCGATTCGAGGGCGTATATTCTGAACGAATCCGGAATAACCCAGATAACCAGCGACCATACCATGGTCGAATACCTCCATTCCAAGGGACTTATAGACGAATCCGAGATGAAGGTTCACAGAATGAAGAATGTTATAACCCGCGCTGTCGGAGTGGATGAGACCGTTGAGGCTGATTATTTCGAGCTGGATGTCCATCCTGGCGAGTATATACTTATCTGCACTGACGGCTTGACAAACTATGTCAGTGACGAGGTTATTTTCGGAACAGTTTATCACCAGCCATTGGAGCAGGCGGCAACAGATCTTATTGAAAGAGCAAATTCCCTTGGCGGCAAGGATAATATAACGGTAGTTCTGGCTGCGATATAGATTTATTTTAGGAAGTGATGATCATGGAAGACAATATGATAGGCATGAAAATGGACGGAAGATATGAGATCACCGAGCGCATAGGCGTGGGCGGAATGTCCGATGTTTACAAGGGCAGAGATATTATGGAGGGCAGAACCGTCGCCGTTAAGATATTAAAGCCGGAATTTTCCTCGAACGAGGAGTTTGTAAGGTGCTTCAGAAACGAAAGCAAGGCGATAGCGGTTTTATCTCATCCGAATATAGTGAAGATTTTCGACGTTGGACACGAAAACGCTCTTGAATATATAGTCATGGAGTATATCGATGGTATAACCCTTAAGGAGTATATCGAGCAGATAGGACTTGTACCGTGGAGGGAATGTGTTCACTATACCATTCAGATCCTTCGCGCTTTGCAGCTTGCCCATGACAGGGGAATAGTCCACCGCGATATAAAACCCCAGAACGTTATGCGCCTTTCTGACGGTACAATTAAGGTGATGGATTTCGGAATAGCCAGATTTTCCCGCCAGAACCCTGGTATGCCCACCGAAAAAACCATGGGTTCAGTGCATTATGTTTCCCCCGAACAGGCAAGAGGGGAACACACCGACGAGCGCAGCGATATCTACTCTGTCGGCGTGATGATGTATGAGATGCTCACCGGACGCAAGCCGTTTGATGGTGATACACCGGTATCGGTAGCCCTTAAGCATATGAACGAGGAGCCGGTAAAGCCTTCGCAGTTTGTTTCAAGTATGTACCCCGGTCTGGAAGAGATTATCTTGCGGGCAATGGAAAAGGATCCTTCAAAGAGATATCAGTCCGCTTCCGGCATGATAATGGATATCGAAGCCTTTAAAAACGACCAGAGCATTGTCTTCGGCTATGCGGACGAGCCTGTTAAAAAGCCGGAGCGCTCTTCGAAGCTGCTTGTGGCTGCAAAGAGCAAGAAAAACCAGCCGGACAAGCCCAAAAAGGTAAGGGAGAAAAAGCAGACGCCGCCAGCTGAGGATTATGTCGTCTATGAGGAAGAGCCGGACGATGACGACGAGGAGCCAAGGCACAATTACATTCTTCCGATACTTGCGGCTATGACAGTTACTGTCATGATTGTTGCTACGTTGTTTTTAGCAAAGGTCATTTTGGGGGCTTTTAAAACCTCGCCGTCTTCTTCCAACGAGGTTATCTTACCGAATCTTGTCGGATTGAGCTATTACGATGCCAGAGAGAAATATCCGGATATTCAGCTTGCCGCGACCGAGGAGTACAATTCTGAAAATCCTGTTGGAATAATAATCGAGCAGAAAAAGGCAGAAGGCAGAACTGTTAAGAAAGGTAGTACTGTTGAGGTAGTCGTTTCAAAGGGAACAAGAATGGTTACTATTCCTGACGTTGTCAATTTCCACTATAATTCAGCGAACGCCGCTCTTATCGGCGAAAACCTGAAATGCTTAAGAATAGAGGTCGAAAGCGACGATATCGCTGCAGGATATGTTGTAAAGACCGACCCTGTCGCTTACTCCACTATTGAGGAGGGCTCGACGGTCAAGGTTTATGTTAGTATTGGTCCTTCGACCGAGGATACAGTTGTTCCGTATGTAGTTGGCTACAGCGTTACCGAGGCGGAGGGTATGCTCAACGACGCTTACCTTGTCCCCAAGATTCAGTATACCGAATCCAGCGACCCTGTTGACACCGTAATATCCCAGAATATTGCCGAGGGCGATATAGTTACAAGAAACACCACCGTTACTATTTACGTTTCAGACGGAACAGGAACGGGTTCAGATCCATTCTCTGACCCATGGGGTGATGTTGAACTTGGCGACGATCCGTTCTGGCCTGGTATTTCTGATGGAAACGGAAATCAGACAAACCCAACAAATCCTGTAAATCCCGGTGTCCCTGACAATACCGTTACCAATCCCAACGACGACCGCAATTATGTAACAGTCAGCGTTGACATTCCATCGAACGTAAACAACACCTATACGCTTACATTCTACGACATGGATACCTCTGAAGCCATAAGCGACAGTGTTGTCTTCAACGCTTCAACATATGCAGGGTCATCTATAGATATAAAGGTGTACGGCGAAAGCGGAACGATAACCGCTTCGGCAAGCCTGAGAAGCCCAAGAACCGGAATGAGGATGGAACTCGCAAAGTATACCATAGACTTTGATGAAGGAACCTACTATTGTTCGGATTATATGCAGTTTGTGTTCACGATAGTTGACCTCAACACACTTTACTGATAGAATCATATGATTTTTGAAGGAACAATAATAAGCTCGCTCGGCGGCAGCTATAAGGTTGCCGCTGACGGCAGGGAGATAATCTGCTCCGCAAGGGGAGTGTTCCGGGCAAAGGAAATTACCCCTTTATGCGGGGATAAGGTGGTTATTTCTGAGGATGCCTCATCTGCGGTGATAACAGAAATCCTGCCGCGAAAGAACGAAATAATCCGTCCGCCATTGGCAAACCTCGACTGTATGGTTTTTGTGATATCCACCTGTGAGCCTGCGCCGAACATCCCGCTGTTGGATAAATTCTTAGCGGTGTGCGAGTTCAAGGGAATATCCCCGGTGATAGTTTTCACCAAGACGGATAAGCAGTCCGCCGAAGCCTATGCGGACATCTATAAAAATATTTACCCCACATTCTGCGTGGATAATTCAACCGGCTTAGGATGTGAAGAGGTAAAAGCCGCGCTAAAGGGGAAATTTTCGGCAGTGACAGGCAATTCCGGCTCGGGAAAATCCTCCCTGCTCAATAACATCTGCCCTGAACTGAGGCTGGAGACTGACGAAATCAGCCGCAAGCTTGGCAGGGGAAAGCACACTACGCGCAGGGTGGATATCTATAAGCTTGACTGCGGCGGGTACATAGCCGATACTCCCGGGTTCTCAACCTTTGAGACAAGGAAGTACGACATTATCATGAAGGATGAGCTTGCTGACTGCTTCCCGGAGTTCGGGGAGTATCTTGGCAGCTGCCGCTTCCCCGATTGCTCGCATACCAAGGAAAACGGATGCGCGGTGATAGAAGCCGTTGAATCGGGAAAGATAAGCCGCTCGCGCCACAAAAGCTATATTGAGATGTATGCGGAATCGGCAAAAATAAAGCCTTGGGATATCAAGCCAAAATCAAAGTAAGCTTTAGCAATTTTTTGGTGCCGGAATATTATGTTATATAGGCTGTGGGTGGCAAAGCCGTCCGGCGGCTGTACATAATAGGAGGTGCGCGCGATGAAAATAGTAGTAGTTAAGCCAAATAAGGCAATACGCGGATTACTGCGGCTTATATTCGGCATCAAGAAGGATCAGAGCTGCGAATAGAGCTTAAAAACCGAGCGGAATGCAAGAAAAGCATTCCGCTCGGCTTTTTACAATTTTATTAAAGAATTATCTACATCTATTGACAAAGTAATACAATTAATGTATATTATAATTATAGGAAGCGATTCAGCATGATTTTATGGCAATTTCAGGCTTTGCAGAGGCAGCAATTACTTTGATATCGATTAGAAAATTTTTAACGTTGCCGTAGAAAAGACTTGAAAGGAGATGTAACATATGAAAAAACTAATACTCTCAATCCTTATAATAATCTCCATATTATCCCTATCAATACCGGTCAGCAGTGTCGAATATGACCCGACTGATATTCCTTTAGGCGAGTCGCTCGATCCGACTATAGTTGCAGACGGACTTGATGATTTCTCTGAAAAGCTTCAAAACCTTAAACCCGATGAAATTGAAGTTTTCTACCATCAATATAAGATTCCGGGCACATATGAACGTGTGCTTGAAAGAATTGATTCCGGCGAGGATATTGTGTATATTCCCGATATTGGATTGAAGGAAATGAAGTTTTATATGTTTATCATGTCCTACAATCCCGACTATAAAACCGGTAGAAAACAAAAATATGGTATGGTGCTTCATGAAAACGATGAAATAGGTCTTGATGTAAGGTGCAGTTTTACATATAATAATTCAACTTGCAGTATCGGTTATAATGACGGTGATTTTACCGCCAAAAAGGAAATAACGCTGTATGATAAGAAAATATCATATTCGACTTATCCGTCTTATTCAGCATTATATTTTGAATCAGACGGTGAGAAGCTTGGAATCACAATTAACAAACAACTGACTGAGGAAGAAATCAAAGCCCTTCCCCGGGAGATGTTCTACCCGAATGTCATAAGCATAACCGACATAAAAAACGGCGATTATTCAGCTGTTTCGGATTCTATCGAGCTTGATGTCGATGAGCCAAAGGAATCGTATGATATTGAGTACATAATCGGATAGCAAATATTGCCTGTATTCATATACGCCAAAAGGAAAAACTTTTAGCTTTGCCGGGAAAAATGCTTGAAAGGAGCTATCCATATGAAAAAAATAATACTCTCAATCCTGATAATAATCTCCATGCCCATACTATCAATTCCAACTTACTGTGATGATGATTATGACGCTGTACCGGTAGGCGGAACAGTTTATCCTGTTATAGAAGCAAACAGCCTTGAAGATTTTTCAGCCAAGCTGAACCAAGAGATTAAAGTCACTATCGATAATGTGTTAGCCGGAAACGCGTCATATGAAAAAATTTCCGAGCTTGCCAATAAAAGAGTTGACAAGGGCGAAGATTATGTCTACATTCCGGATATTGACTGCGAGATAACATCCATAAGAACTTATATTATGGCTTTGCAGGTTTATCCCGAAACGTATCGTTATGAATACTCGAGATATCATGTATCAATCGATAGTGATGATGAGGTTGCATTTGATACAACCTGCACTGTAAAATATGATGGTGTGGAAGTTTCAATAGACTATAACTCGATGGTTTTCAGCGCCGAACATTTTTATGAAGAAGGGTCGTATAAAAAAATATTGTTGCATGATTTGGAATTATACTACAATGTTTATTCTAACAGTACTCAGTTCTTATTCAGATATGGTGATGTGCCCCTTGGAATTAACATCTACAAACAACTGACCGAGGAACAAATCAAAGCCCTTCCCCGGGGAATGTTCTACCCGAATGTCATAAGCATAACCGACATAAAAAACGGCGATTATTCAGCTGTTTCGGATTCTATCGAGCTTGATGTCGATGAGCCAAAGGAATCGTATGATATTGAGTACATAGTATAAAGCAGCAAACATAGCCGGTTTTGCAGTCACAGCAGAAATGGCGGAAGCCGTCAATATAATTAAAATATGAGGGAACGCAAATTTTGCGCTCCCTCAATTTTTTATTACAATTTATTATAAAAATCACTCAAAAATATAGTTTTATTAAGAAAACTTAATGTTTAAATATATTGACTTCAAAATAATTATATGGTACGGTTTTATACAGAATGATGAGTTCTATGTATCACTTCATGCCATAATCAGAATTTAACACACATTCAGGAGATATCATATGAAAAAGCTTTTGTTGGCATTGGTATTATATGTATTTTTGATGACATCCTGCGCGAATCAGCCGGCTTTAACAGACGATACCGGGATAAATGAGGATTCAGCGGCGACAAATTCAACAGTGACTTTGCCAAATTCCGCCGAAGAGACTACCGCTTATGAGACTGCTCAGACCCTTGCCGGGATGTTTTACACGCGGGAAGAATTGCTTGAAATCATTGAAAACGAGCCGAAGCTCGAGGATATCCAAAAGCTCTACCCGGATAAAACCGTTTTGACCTGGGTGTACGGTGCGACAGGGAAGCTAAGCTCGGGGAAGTCCACAATCCTTGAGATTAACGAGTATCTTGACAGCTTAGGCTGTGGATTTGCAGTATATTTCAAGGTTCTGCCACATGATGATGAGCTTGACTACCTTGACATGGTGCAAAGCGGCATCGAAAGCGGTGAGGAGTATGATATCATTTTCACGGAGCTGTCCGGCATAGGGCAGTACGGCGGGACCACCTACCGAGAATGTGTAAAGCGTAACATCTTTACGCCATTGAACGATTATCTTGCGAATACGCAGTCGGGTCAAAAGCTCTATTCGCCCATGCCCGAAAGGTATTGGGACACTTTAAGAATCGACGGCAGCATATATGGCGTAGACGGTGCGTTTCGTTCACTGAAATATGGGTCGGGATTTCTTTACGATTACGAGATGACGCAAAAGTATAACTATGATATTTCAAAATCCCCGCTTGAACAGCTTGATATCCTGCACAAAATCAAGGACAACGAAAACTGTGACGTGGTTGCGATGTTCAATGACTTATCTACGGATGTAAGTTGTATTAAAGATCCATCGGTAACCTTCGGGGTATACTTTGATGCCGAGCAGAAACAGGCTAAATGTATCCTTGACAACCGGGATTATATAGACTGGGCAAGGACGATATTTGAGCTCAACAAGGAGGGCTTGGTTACAAATCTCAGTGGAGGATTCTTTAAAGACAACTGCTTCATGTTCAAGGATACATCCGGAGTGCTATATCCGGAGGGTTTTACATATGAAACGGAATATCTCTCAACCGGTAACTATCACAAGGTGATTCCTTCGTTCAGTGAGCCGATTATTTTCAAGACGGGAATTGCAACAGGCGTATGCTCCTACTCAAAGCACAAGGATTTGGCGTTTGAGCTGTTGGCGCTCGCGCAGACTGACCCATACCTTAACAACCTGCTCACCTATGGCATAGAAGGGCAAACCTATATCAAAAATGGAGATAAGGTTGATGGTATGTTCGGTGCTGACATTATCCGATTTGCTAACAGAGCTATTTGCTACCCTACAAACCGCGAGCAGCCGAATCAGGCAGAGCTGTTGATTAGTACACTTAACAGCGCTGAGCTCTCGCCGATATTCGGTATTGAATTCACGCTTAGCGGTCTTGAAGAGCAGGTAAATGCCGCCTATGAGGTTTTGCGTGATTTTTCGGATAAGATTTTCTACAACTCCGGCTCATTTGATGATATCGTCGCTGAATACCGCCAAGAGCTCTACGATGCCGGGATTCAGGACATAATCGACGAATCCAACCGGCAGTATGAGGAATGGGAGAAATCGCAGAAATAATCCGGCGCAAGCCATCAAAAATCACAAAAACTGATTGGAGAAACAGCAATGAAAAGGATGTTAATGTTAGTATTAGTTTTTATGTCCGCACTGAGTGGGTGCTCATCTGCGGCGAAAGCGGGGGAGACATCGGTTTACTACGACGGCACGCTGAACATCTATAATGATGGCGAATTCTTCACCAACTACCGCAATCAGCTGTTTTATATCGATTTTACAACCATGCAGTCAGCATATGTCTGCCCGAAGCCAAACTGCAAGCATGATAACCCCAACGACTGCACATCCTTCGGCATGAGCAACCATCCGATTGCGTATGACGGCAAGCTTTACTACTTCACCAACGAGATTTCAAGAACTGAAGACGGTGCAAAGAGTTGTACAACCGTTTGGCGCGCGGATATTGACGGCACTAACCGGGTGAAAATGTGCAGTATGGATGAGCTTTCGTTTCAGTCGTATGACCATGCCGTACTTGTGGGAAGCAGGCTCTATTTCACGGCGGCCAAGGTTTTCTATGATGAGTTCGGAAACTCAACAACCTTTTCTGCTTACTATTTTATGTCATATGATTTTGCAGATAATAGCCTTACAAACATCAAAAAACTCGGTGAGGGCTATAACGGCAGAGCGATTGTCTGCGGAGAGCTTAACGGCAAGGTATACTTAAGCTGCTCCTATTCGAGCGTAGAACTGCCATATGAGGTGATGATGGATTTCGACGCTTTTGCGGAAGCGTTTGAAAAAAACTCGGTAAAGCTTCTGGAAACTTATGATATATCCACCGGGGATACTACTGAGGTAGGCGAGGTTCCGGTTGGTTGCCAAGACGGGTATCTTATATATTGGGACAGCGAGACGAAGGAAACAAGAGTAGTAAATGCCGGCAGAAATGGAATCACCATAAGCGGGTTCGGAATGGGCTGCTTATATACAATCGTGAACGATATAATCTTTTCAATGTCGGACAGCCTTGCTTACGACCTTAAAACCAATGAAATGCACAAGATTCTTTATGGTAACAAATATATGGTGGTGTATTATATCGATGGGAAATATATCCTTAGGACAAGCTCCGGCGACAGCAAGGAGTATATTGCTGTGACGGAGGATGAGCTTATTGGAACTGAGATAGCATGAGCATTCTATCTTTAAACGGCGTAAAAAGTTAAGAATACTCCGATAAAATTATACAAAGAATTGACAGAAAGGAAGAAAAACTATGAAAAGAATCTGGCTGCTGACCTTACTTCTACTGCTTTTGTGCTCTTGCTCGACTGACAATGTCTCGCCTGAGAATAATTCCTCGACCTATACATCTGAAACTACGTATGAGGAAATCAAAAACAAGTACCCCGACAAAACCGTTCTGACATGGGTGTTTCCCATGGGTTCTAAAGATATCGATTTAGATGCTGTCAATAATCGATTAATCGATTTGGGAAAGGATTATGTTCTGAGCCCAAGCGCCGATTTATCGTCATTCGAGCTTGGCAGCGAGACATCCTATACCGACATGGTTTCAGAGCTTATAGAGCAGGGCAAGCCTGTGGATATAGTCTATTCCTGGGTGTACTATGCCGAAGCTGATATCGGAATGAATTCCTACCACAGATTTATAAGGAAAGGCATTTTTGAACCCATCAGCAGCTATCTTGAAGATACCGCTATCGGCAAAGAGCTGTATTCTCTGATGCCGACAGGATATTGGGACTCGCTGAGGGTGGGCGGCAGCATTTACGGTCTGTCTGGCGATTTAAGTATGCTAAGCCCCACAAGGTATCTGTTTGTAAATTCGGAATTATCGGCTAAATACGGTTATGATGTAAACAAGCCGTTTTCAGAACAAACCGATGTTGTCCGGAGCATAATAGAGGGTGAAAACTGCGTTGGTTTGTATGTCTATGACACTAGTCAGGTCGGTGCATATATTCGGGAGCATCTTGTTGAGGACTGCCTTTACTTCGATTCTTCTGCGCAGGAATTTAAGTGCATCACCGATAACCCGGATTTTCGGGCTGCCTTGAAATCTTACTTTGAAATGTATCGTGATGGGCTTTTGCTGACGAAAAGCAACCTTGACGAGGAAAGCCTGAAGAAGCAGCCCTTTGCGGTAGAATATCAGCTTGAAGGCTCGGGAAAGTGTCTTGAGGATAGTATGAATGTTTACGTTTACGACGGAAACAGCTATGATATGATACCTTGTCTTATTTCAGAATCCAAGCTTCAAGCCGCCAAAACCGCCACAGGAATTTGCTCGGCTTCAAAGCACAAAGACGAAGCCTTTGATCTGCTTGCCACCGTTCACACTGATGGATATCTGTGTAACCTTCTTTGCTACGGTTCAGCAGAGCTTGGCGGCGAACCGGTCAGCAGCCTTAACCAGGAAAACTATATGCGCTTTGCCAATAAGCTCATATGCCACCCGCAGAATTGGATGTATGTCACCGTATCCCCGGAAACGTCAAGACAGGCGTTTGAGGGGCAGAGCATTGAACCGCCGTTTATCTTTAATCCCGAAAGCGTCGCCGAGGAGGTCAAGCGCCTGAACATTATGATGTCCTACGAATTTGACGGATTCCTGTTTTCGGACAGCTTTTCCGACTTCGACGAGGCAATGAAAGCTTGGCGCGAGGAACTGAACAAGGCGGGGCTTCAAACGGTTATAGACGAAGCTAATCGGCAATATAAGGATGGTTCGGCGGGATGAAACGCATTCTGACATTTATTATCTGCATTTGCCTTGTCTTAAGCTTATGCTCCTGCACTGAAAAGGGCAAGTCAAAAGGCTTAGACCGCCCCAACATCATCAGCTTTTATGACAACGTTTATGATATCGGCGAGTTCTATATGGATTTTCAGGACAGAATCTGCTTCGGAGACCTGAATTCTTTCGTCTCTCTGCCCATCTGTTCCAAGCCAAACTGTCTGCATGACAGTCCCGACTGTGGGGCTGTGGGTCTGCCTATGACTGCGGTAATAATCTATTATGAGGATAGTCTTTACTATTTCCTCGACACCATCGTCCAAAAGAAGGGCGGCGAAAATGAATATAACTGTGAGCTGTATAAATGCGGTTTAAACGGCGAGAACAGGAAGAAAATAAACACGCTTCCCGCAGGATTCTCCGCCGATTCTCCCGAAGCAATAATCCTTGACGGCAGTACAGTCTACTTTATAGCCGCAAAGCCAACCTTAGAGAACGGTTCGGTTTCCAAAAATATGCCCTATTATCTGTGCAAATATGACCTCGCCATTGACGAATTTTCAGAAATTGCGAAGCTTTGCGAAGGCTACTACAGCTCTGCTGTGTCGCTTGGAGTATTTGACGGCAGGATTTATTTCAGACACAGCTCCTACCCCGAACCTGTTGAAAATCCCGACAAAGATTTCTGGAATAGAATTTACTCCTGCGGCTGTTATGATATGAAAACAGGCGAAATAAGCGAGGTGGATTGCATTCCACGGTGTGTTGCGGAGGGGTATCTTGTGACTGTGGATGAAGCAGGAAAGTTGAAGGTGACGGACGAGGACGGCGGCATTTACCTTCCCGAAAAAATGACTGCTGATGAGGATGATTACTTTGAAATTCACAACGGAGTCCTGTTCTCGATGGAGGATTTGATTGCCTTCGACTTTAAGTCCGGGGAGTATTATAAGGTCAACCTGAAGTTGGGAGAGAGCATTGTCAAAAGCAACCACAGCGGGTATATCATAAGGACGATAGACCAGAAAAGCGGATTGAGGGAGTATAGGAAGGCTGAGAAGGAAATGCTGTTGGAAAGGAGCGAAAAATGAACAAATTAACTCTGAACGGCGTAAACAAGCACTACGGCACCAAGCACGCCCTAATCGACTTCGACTACGAATTCACCGACGGCGTATACGGCTTGTTAGGCCCCAACGGCGCCGGCAAATCCACAATGATGAACATCATCACCCAGAACATCCCCTGTGACTCGGACAGCGAAATCCTTTGGAACGGCAAGGATATAAACAAGCTCCAAGAAAACTACCGCAAAAGAATCGGCTTCATGCCCCAGCAACAGGAGCTATACCCATCCTTCACGGCATCCCGCTTTATTGGTTACATAGCCGCCTTAAAAGGCATCAAGCGAGAGAAAATCGACAGCGAGATTGATAGGGTCTTGGAGCTTGTAGAACTCTCCGACCAAGCCGACCAGAAACTTGGCGGCTTCTCGGGCGGAATGAAACAGCGTGTGCTTATAGCTCAAGCTTTGCTCGGCAATCCTAAACTCCTTGTTTTAGACGAGCCGACGGCTGGCTTAGACCCCAAGCAAAGGGTAATAACCCGCAACCTGATCTCAGGTCTTTCAAAGGATAAAATCGTAATCATCTCAACCCATATAGTCAGCGATATAGAAACCATCGCCGACAGAATCCTGCTGATAAAAGAAGGTTTGCTTATAGACGAAGGCACAGTCCCCGAGTTATGCGCAAAGGTAGAAGGAGAGCACAAGAATCTCGAAAGCCTGTATATGCAGTACTATGGTGATGAGTGATGATTTATAAAAACGAACTCTATAAGCTCACGCATACAAAGGTATTCCTCCTTATTCTGCTGAGTGCATTTTTACTCAATATATATGTCACCTGCTCCCAAAACTTCGGGCTTTACTGCTCCGCAAAGGAGTATAAGGAGTACTATGCCATAGCAGAGGGTAAAACCTATCAGGAAGCATACGATTATTCCATAGCCCGCCGGGATAATATGTTTGCGGGGTGGGAGGGCAACAACTGGGCTGTTCGCTCTATGATGAACGCCCAGATAGAACAGCTTAAAGCAGTTGGAACATATCAGCAATACCTGAAAGCCATTGACGACACCGCCGCCACCATGACGGCAGTCTCAATATTTGCCGACCCCGACAGCTTTGCCTACAGAAACATAATAAGAACCCCCTCAGCCTATAATAAGGTGAGAAAGGTTCAGCCGGTGTTTGCCCCCTCGAACGGCGTGCTTTTAGCGGCGCAGAATGTCCCGTCGGATATTCTGCTTCTTTTTGTTATTTTCACTTCGGTAATGGTTATCTTCTATAAGGATAGAGAGAACGGCATAGTGGGATTGATTAAGCCACTGCGCTACGGCAGAACCCGCCTTTCTCTTGCAAAGACGGCGGTTGTTTTCTCAGTATGCTTTGTCTGCGGAGCTGTGTTCTTTTTGATGAATCTTTGGATAGGAAGCATCCGCTACGGCTTGGGTGACTTATCCCGACCCGTGCAGTCTCTTGCGGGATATCTTGGATGCAATCTGCCCATATCCGTCCGTGAACTTCTGCTACTAATATTTACATACAAGCTCTTGGCGATTTTCGTCTGCGCCATGATAGCTCAGTGCCTGTTCATCCGCCTAAAAAACGTAACAGCATACCTTACGCTTCTTCTGGCGGGAGGAATAGAAACAGCACTCTATCTTTTAATCAGCGAGACATCATACCTCTCACCAATAAAGCAGATAAACCTTGCAGCATTCGTTAATTCGTCACACCTGTTCAGGACATATTCAAACATTAATCTTTTCGGCTATCCCATAAACCTAATCGGCACAACAAGCGCATTTATCGCCCTGCTGATAACCGCTCTTGTTTTCCTTACAGTCCGTCTCTACGAAAACATCTCCATATCCGAGATAAAAAAGACCCGCCGCAGAATTATAAAGACCAGACCGCCCAAGAAAGCATTCTCATACACCCTTTACAAGGATTTGATCATGCACAAAGGTCTGCTGATACTTATTGCGGCTCTTGCTTTTCAGATATATTCTGCGTTCAACTACGTCCGTCCATATCAGGCTGACGACAGTATATACAACGCCTATGCGTCCCAAGCCTACAGCCTTAACTCTGCTCAGGAGGTCTACGACTTCATGAAGTCCACCGCCGAGGAGATTAACGCCGAGATAAAAAGTGGAATGAGCGGCGGCTATTCCTCAAACGATATCTGGGCAAAGAGAAGCGCATTCGAGCGGCTTGTGAGACAATACAACAACGCAATGGAAGTGTCCGGCGGCAGAAATCTCCCGAAATATATGTATTACACCACCGGATGGGACAATCTTTTCGGAGTAAAGGGCTTCAAGACAGATTACAAGCTTGGGCTTATAGCCATTTTGGGAATATGCTTTGCTGTCTCCCCGCTGATAGCATATGACAACCGGGCAAGAATAGGCTTTCTTCTCTATGCAACCAAGTCGGGCAGAAGGACATATTTTGTCCACAACGCGGTCATGGCGGCGATATTCGCCACGGTTGTTTCACTTGCGGTATACATCCCGCATTACATACAGATGCTGATGACCTACGGCACTCAGGGAATCCTTGACCCGGTTTCAGGCATAATAAGCTATTCCAAGCTCGGCGGGCTTCCGGTGCTTGGGTATCTGATACTACTTACGCTTTACAGAATAATCTCGCTGATACTGTTTTCCGAGCTGGTGCTGGTTATATCCTATAAGTCCAAGAGCCCGACTACTGCTACTGTAGCCACTCTTGCGGCGTTTGCTCTGCCGATTGTTATTTATCTTGCGGGTGCTGAGTTTATGCAGTGGCTTTGCTGGGGAGTTAGTGGGAATAAGGAGATACTGCGCAGCCTGAGTGGAATGTAGGGTGCGGAGATATCCTAACAAAAAATCGGTGCAGAACCGCAGTAAAGCGATTTTGCACCGATTGTTTTATCTAAAATTCAATCAGAACAATCCGGTAATAACGCCGTTGTCATCAACATCAATCTTCTCAGCGGCGGGAACCTTGGGCAGACCTGGCATTGTCATAATGTCGCCGGTCAGTACGACTACAAATCCTGCACCCGCGGAAACCTTGACGTTCTTGACGGTTACGGTGAAGCCCTTCGGCGCGCCTAAAAGCGCGGGATTATCCGAGAAGGAGTACTGGGTTTTCGCAATGCACACAGGCATACTGCCGAAGCCGAGCTCGGTGAGCTTTGCCAGCTCCTTCTTTGCGTTCGGCATGATGTTTATGCCAATGCCGCCGTAAACCTTAGTTACAACAGCCTTGATTTTGTCCTCAAGGCTGAGGTTATCTTCGTAGGAGAAGGTGAAGTGCGGGGCCTCTTCCTCGCAGAGCCTTACGACCTCTTGCGCGAGCTCCTTGCCGCCTTCGCCGCCCTTTGCCCATACGTCAGAAAGTACAACGTTTACGTCCAGCTCCTTGCACTTTTCAATGACGAGAGCAACCTCAGCATCAGTGTCGGTGGGGAAGCGGTTTACAGCCACTACCGATGGCAGACCGTAAACATTCTTGATATTTGAAACGTGTCTTAACAGGTTGGGAAGACCTTTTTCCAAGGCTTCGAGGTTTTCGCTTCCAAGCTCGGTCTTGGCAAGTCCGCCGTGCATCTTAAGCGCTCTGACAGTCGCAACTATTACAACAGCGGAAGGAGTAAGTCCTGCCATTCTGCACTTGATGTCCAAGAACTTCTCAGCGCCTAAATCAGCGCCGAAGCCGGCTTCTGTAACGGCATAGTCGCCCAATTTAAGAGCAAGCCTTGTTGCCAAAACAGAGTTGCATCCGTGGGCGATGTTCGCAAACGGGCCGCCGTGAACAAGCGCAGGGGTGTGTTCAAGCGTCTGAACAAGGTTGGGCTTCAAAGCGTCCTTTAACAGAGCTGCCATCGCTCCGACTGCCTTTAAATCGCCCGCCGTGACCGGCTTGTCATCATAGGTGTAGCCCACGATAATGCGCGAAAGCCTTGCCTTAAGGTCGCTTATCGAGCTTGAAAGGCAGAACACCGCCATAATCTCGCTGGCGACGGTTATATCAAATCCATCCTCACGCGGGGTGCCGTTGACCTTTCCGCCTAAGCCGTCAACAACGAAGCGAAGCTGCCTGTCGTTCATGTCGACGCAGCGTTTCCATGTGATTCGCTTGGGGTCGATACCAAGGGAGTTGCCCTGCTGGATGTGGTTGTCGAGCATAGCGGCAAGAAGGTTGTTGGCAGCGCCTATAGCGTGGAAGTCACCGGTGAAGTGAAGGTTAATATCCTCCATCGGAACTACCTGAGCGTATCCGCCGCCTGCGGCTCCGCCCTTGATTCCGAAAACAGGACCCAGTGAAGGCTCACGCAATGCAACCATAACATTTTTGCCAATCTTTCTAAGACCGTCAGCAAGACCGATGGTAGTGGTAGTCTTGCCCTCTCCGGCAGGAGTAGGGGTGATAGCGGTTACAAGAACCAGCTTGCCGTCCGGCTTTTTAACATCGTTTAAAAGCTTTAAGTCAACCTTTGCCTTGTATTTTCCGTACTGTTCAAGATACTTGTCATCGATTCCTGCAGTTTTTGCAACCTCGGTGATAGGCTGCATTTCAACCGACTGCGCAATTTCAATATCAGACTTGTAAGTAGCCATTTCAATATCGTCCTTTCTTTGGCAAATTAATCCTCATAAATAGGGAATCTGTCGCAAAGCTCAATTACTTCGCGGGTGATTCTTTCCTTGTTGTTGTCAAAATCGTTGATGATATCCGCAATCCAGCCTGCAATCAGCTTCATCTCAGGCTCTTTAAAGCCCCTTGTTGTAACAGCGGGCGTGCCTATACGCAAGCCGCTTGTGATAAACGGGCTTTCTGGGTCGTTGGGGATAGCGTTCTTGTTTGCGGTGATGTGTACCTCGTCCAGCCTGTGTTCAAGCTCCTTACCGGTGACGCCTGTTCCGCGAAGGTCTAAGAGCATAAGATGGTTGTCGGTTCCGCCCGAAACAAGGTTGATTCCTTTTGCGATAAGCTCCTTGGAAAGAACCTGAGCGTTGGTGACGATCTGCTGCTGGTAGGCCTTGAAATCATCTGTAAGAGCTTCGCCGAAAGCAACAGCCTTTGCGGCGATGATGTGCATAAGCGGTCCACCCTGCGTTCCGGGGAAGATGGCTTTGTCAATCTGCTTTGCATACTGCTCACGGCAGAGGATAAGTCCGCCTCTCGGGCCTCTCAAGGTCTTGTGGGTGGTGGTTGTAACAACGTCCGCATACGGAACAGGGGAGGGGTGAAGTCCCGCCGCAACAAGTCCCGCGATGTGCGCCATGTCGACCATCAGGTAAGCGCCGACCTTATCCGCAATCTCTCTGAAGCGCTTGAAATCTATGATTCTCGGGTATGCAGAAGCTCCAGCTAAAATAAGCTTGGGCTTGTTTTCTATTGCCAAGCGCTCAACCTCGTCATAATCGATGGTCTGAGTATCGTCCGAAACGCCGTAGGGGACAATCTTGAAGTATTTGCCTGAGATGTTTACAGGCGAGCCATGGGAAAGATGTCCGCCGTGCGCTAAGCTCATGGAAAGAACGGTATCACCGGGCTGTAAAAGTGCGAAGAAAACAGCTAAGTTGGCGTTGGCACCGCAGTGAGGCTGAACATTTGCGTGTTCCGCACCGAAAAGCTTGCAGGCACGCTGACGTGCAATCTCCTCGACCTCGTCAACATACTGGCAGCCGCCGTAGTAGCGCTTTCCGGGATAGCCCTCGGCGTACTTGTTTGTCAGAACGCCGCCAGCCGCAGTAAGAACGCCCTCAGAAACGATGTTCTCCGAAGCAATAAGCTCGATGTTGTGGCGCTGTCTTGAAAGCTCACGCTCGCAGGATGCAGCGACCTCGGGGTCGAATTTTTTAAGGTTTTCAAAAAACATGATATTCGCTCCTTTTCAAATATATTTTATTTTACAAATATTAACTGCTCTTTTTGGGCGAGGAGAATCTTATAAGATAGCATATTCCCATCGCACCAATGGTGTTGCCTAAGACTACACTTAAAATGAACCAGAAATAATTCAGACTGAAGCTTCCCGCTAAAGCGAAGTAGTACATATCCGCAATAGAGTGCTCAAAGCCGCTCAGGATGAATACCGGTATGCAGAAAAGCACACCCATGGGCGTCTTAAACTCTTTGAAGATTTTAACAGCCACATACATAAGTATTCCGCACATAGCTCCCAAAATTACAGCCTTAAGGCATCCGCCCTCGATTTTGGATGCACACGTCGCCTGAGCCTTCTCGACGATTGCAGGTCTTGCAAACGCGCAAAGAAGCCCGAAAGCAGTCGCCCCGACGAAGTTGCCTACAAGTCCCATGCCAAGAACCGGCAGGGTAGAGTCCTCAAACTTCTCGGCAAGATATCCTATCCTTCCGGTGTAAAGATACATCCCCAGATAGCAGATGGAGAGCAGCGCGACAGAGAAGAAGCTTGCCCCGACATACTTATTGTCGCAGCTCATGTAAACTGCGCCGCCGATACCAACCATAATTCCAGCGGCTATTCCGGAGATAAACGCGTTCTTTAGTGACATTTAAATCAGTCCTGCCTTTCACATACTAACATACAACAAAAAAGGACAGACTACCCGCAACTTGAAGGTAGCTCTGCCCAGACGGTCGGCAATAAGGTCTTTGCCATTTCCGCTCCCACTGTGTTAAGCCACATACCGTCAGTCACGGAAATTCACTAAGGTTAGTATAGCATTTAATCCTCTGTCTGTCAACAGAGTTTTGAAGAAAAGAAAGAGGATTTTTCGGCGGCTTTTTTATCACTTTTCGACAAGCCCGAGCAAAATTCTGCTCTCTCTCAATGTGGGGCTTTGGTCGTAGTCATATTCAATTGTCTGGATGTTTACATCCCTATACTTATCCTTCAAGCTCCGCAGTATCCCTCTTTCGCAGACATGGCTTACAAGGCACCCGAAGGGGTGGACAATAAGCACATTTCTGCACCCTTTTTCAATAGCCTGAACTACCTCTGCGGCAATGAGCCAGCCGTCGCCGTTGGTGCAGTAGTTGGAAATTATGCCGTCCGCCTTTTTTCTAAGCTCCGAGAAGGAATAGTCGGTTTCATATCCTCCGGCACGGCGGACAGCTTCAAGCATTTCAAGCTGAAGCCTTTCCATAATTTTGATGACGAAATCGAACACCTTCGCCGCAGTCCTGCTCTTATGCTCCAGCATAAACGAGGTTTTTTCGCTGTCTGCGATGTATATAATATAGTTTGCAAATCCGCCGAAGTAAACTTCACAGCCGTTATCCAAAAGATATTTTTCGAGATTGTGATTCCCCAGCGAGGAATACTTGATATATATCTCCCCGGCGACCCCGACACGTTTCTTTTTCATTCCGTTTGTTTTTACCCGCTTAAAGGCTTCTATTATCCTTGAATATATCTCAGCACGCTTTGCCTTGCCCGACCTGATGGCTTTGCAGGCGTATTCCTCCGCCTTTTTGTAGACCTTATCCGTTTCGCCGGGGACAATCTCATACGGCTTTGTCTGCTGATACAGAAGCATCATCAAATCGCCTACGCAGACTGCTGTCGCAGCGTTTTTGACAAGCTTTGGTGTTATCTTAAAGCCGGGGTGCTTTTCCTGCCCTCTGAAATTAAGCGATATTACCGGGTGCGTCATACCCCAGCTTTTCAAGGGTCTCAATAAGCAGATTGTAGATGTTCCCGGCACGGCAGGCGCCGCCCGCCTGAGGTTCCATAAAGGCAAGACCGCGGCAGTCTCCACCGTTTTTGCGAATCGCTTCAAGAACCTGACCGACGATAAGGACGGTAGGGTAACAGTAGTCAGAGCTTATGTATCTTAAAGACTCATATTTCGATGGCGGCTCGTCGCTGTGCATGATGTCAAACTTGTAGCCCGAGGCTTCAAAAGCCGCCTTTAAAAACGCAGAGTGGTATTCCAACATCTGCGGAAGCATTATTGTTCTCGATTTCTTGTCCGATTCAGTGAATTTAATCATGCGTTATTCCAGGCGCTTTCTTATTTGATAATTAAATTATACCATTTATATGGGAATTGTCAATAAAAATCGGCGCAGTGGTTATTTCACTGTGCCGATGCCGTCAATAATAGCTTTCATTTCGCGCTTGGAAGAAACGCCCTTTGCTCTTTGAATGATATCCTGCTTATCGCTCTCGGACATCCCCTCAAACCTCTTCATGGCGGATTCGTTCTGAGCAAGAGCCATACCGAAACCAAGCGGCAAATCTCTTGTATTCATTGCTATCACCTCCGGGACTATTGTCTGCCAAAAGCCTTGAATAATACCTGATAGCACTATAAATCTTGAAAAAAATATTAAACAATGCTAAAATATTTGTAACGTTTTGCCCGCAATACAATCTAATAGACGAGAAAGCAAAAAGAGGGTGATGACATTGAGCGATTTTGAAGTGCTGTACCGTACCCATGCAAAAACCGTATATTATTATCTTATGAGCCTTTGTCATGACGAATCGCTTTCCGAGGAGCTTGCTCAGGAGACAATGTTCCGCGCGGTAATGAACATTTCCTCCCTGCGGGACGATACAAAGGCGTTGGCATGGCTGTGTCAGATAGCCAAGAATCTCTATTTTGAACATTTCAAAAAGCGGAAAAGGCTTGTAAGCCTCGACGACAGCCCCGGAAGCACGCTTGCCCAGCAGGAGGATGTAGCCGCCGGGCTTGAAAAAAAGGACGCCGCCGGCAGAATCTTAGCAATTGCAATATCCCTTGAAGAGCCGTACAGGGAGGTTTTCCTTATGCACGCCATATCTGACTTACCGCTTAAGGATATCTCACAGCGCTTCGGCAAAAGCGAAAGCTGGGCAAGGGTTACATACTACCGCGCAAAGGCAAAAATAATATCACAGATGGAGGATGAAGACAATGACTGACTGCAATGTTATAGCGGATTTGATACCGCTTTATGTTGATAACGCCTGCTCCCGCGAATCAGCCGAGCTTATTGAGGAGCATATAAAGACCTGTGAGGGGTGCAAAAATCTGCTCGAAGCGATGCGCACCGAGGAAATAGAGCTGAAGAAAAAAACTCCCAAGCTTGAAAGCAAAAAGTTTTTCAAAAGCGTGCGCAAAAGCCTTGTCATAGTGATACTCTCGCTGTGCATTATGGTGTTAAGCTATTGCTTTAATTTCTTCTTTGCTTACTACGGAAACACTTGGACAGTTGTATTCACTTCACTGTTTATAGCTTCATGGATTACGTTAACGGTAAACGTAAAGGAAATTATTCCACTAATAGGAGTTAACCTTGCATTCGGCTTGACTATATTTTTGATTGATGTCTACCAATTTGTAAGACGCTTTTTGCTTCTTAGCGGCATTATAAATGCCAATCAATATGTTAAGTATTTCATGAATGGACCTGTACCGCCCATCTTTTACCTGATAAGCGTACCGTTCCACGGTGCATCAAACTTCGGTCATTGGAATTGGGTCTATGTAGTCTCAGCGATAGCATCGGCTGCAGTAATCATATACAGCATTATCAGCCTGAAAAACTGGAAGAAGTACCGCTCATAACATATATCCCCCGCACAAAGGGGTACGATTGTACGACATGAAAAACCGTACTTTCGTACCCTTTAACATCAAAGTTCGATTCTGCGACATGAATAATCGCACTTCGAGCATTCGTACTTTACAGTGCTGAAGTACGATTTCTACAGGTTAAAAAATCGAACAATCGTACTTCTATACTTTACTGTATAAAAGTACGATTATCTAAGTTGTGAGAAAGATACTATATTTTTGAAAATAGAGTAAATATATTACATTTTCTGTAAGAATAATAGTTTTAATGCCCACAAAAATTTAGCACTTTATTGTGCGGAAGTACGAAAGTACGATTATCTCCCTCGGAAAAATCGTACTTTTGTTGTTTAAAGCACGAATGCACGGAAGTACGTTTTTCTATTCCAGCAAAATCGTACCTCTACGCGATAGTCTCAACCTTGATCAGATTGGTATTACCCGACACACCGTTAGTCATACCGCCTGTAACGACCATCTTCTCACCCTTGTTCAGCGAGAATACCTCCTTCGCCGTGCGCTTTGCCTGATAGAACAGAACGTCGGTAGAGTCGTAGGTGTCGCAGAGGTAGGGGGTAACTCCCCATGAAAGGGAAAGCTTATATCTTGTCTTGTCGCTGGTGGTAAGTCCTAAAATGTCAACCGGCGGGCGGAAGCGTGATACCATTCTTGCCGTTCCGCCTGAAAGCGAGCATACCGCAATCGCCTTTGCGTCAACGTCGATAGCCATGCCGCAGGTTGCGTGGGAGATAGCGTCCACAGTGTTCTTGATTTTGAACTCCGAACTGCGGAAGCGCTTAGCATAGTCGATGCCGTTTTCGGTGGCTTCGGCAATCTTCGCCATCGTTTTCAGCGCAAGGACGGGGTACTTGCCCGCCGCAGTCTCCCCCGAAAGCATTATAGCGCTTGTGCCGTCGTAGATGGCATTCGCAACGTCCGAGGTCTCCGCTCTGGTGGGGCGGGGATTATGAATCATGGATTCCAGCATCTCGGTGGCGGTTATGACCCTCTTGCCCAAAAGCCTGCACTTGGTAATAAGCTCCTTCTGGATAGCCGGGAGCTTTTCAAAGGATATCTCAACGCCCAAGTCACCTCTGCCAATCATAATGCCGTCGCATTCCTGACAGATTTCTTCGATGTTGTCGATTCCAGCCTGATTCTCGATTTTGGCTATAAGGTCGATATCGTCCCCGCCGTTTTCGTGCAGAAAGCCCTTGATATCAAGCATATCCTGCCTGCATGATACAAATGAGCACGCAATAAAGTCAACGCCGTTTTCGATTCCGAACTTAAGGTCTGCCTTGTCCTGCTCGCTCAGATACTCCTGCTTCAAAAGTTTGGTAGGAAAGCTCATAGACTTGTTGTTTGAAAGCTCTCCGCCTTCTGCAACAACCGTCTGAACCTTAACACCGTCGGTCGAGGTGACTTCAAACTTCAACAGACCGTTGTTCAAAAGGATTATATCGCCCTTTTCAAGGTCGTTTGCAAGTCCTTTGTAGTTGACCGAGACTTCCTGCTGATTGCCGACAACATCCTCAGTGGTGAAGGTGAATACATCCCCGGGGTTCAAAAAGATTTTGCCGTTTTCAAATGCTCTTATCCTGTATTCAGGACCTTTTGTATCAAGCATTATTCCTATAGGCAGGTCAAGCTCTGTCCTCAGCTTTTTAATTGCCGTGATTTTTTCAAGATGCTCCGGGTGTGTTCCGTGGGAGAAGTTGAGCCGCGCAACGTTCATTCCAGCTATCATCATTTCGCGAAGGGTGGCTTCATCCTCGCAGGATGGACCTATTGTACATATAATTTTGGTTTTTCTCATAGTAAAATTCCTTTCGGCGTATTTTTCAATGATACCATTATACCAGATATCCATCCGATTTTCAACAGAATATTTCCAATCAAACAAAAAATCCTTGCCGACATTTAAGTGCGACAAGGATTTATGTTTTTCGTGATTTATACTTATTTCCCGTTAAAAAGTGTCTGTAAAATCGCTGCAAAACCCATCGTATAGCGGTTTTGTGGCGATTTTACAGCAACACTTTTACGGGAAATTAGTATTATATGCCCAGATATCCCTTAAGTACCTTAAGCGTATTCCAAACGCCGTCGATATGGCTGCGTTCATAGCCGTGGCTGGCGTAAACGCCCGAGCCGATCAGACCATGGCGGATGTCATATCCTGCGCGCAGGGTAGCTTCAACATCAGAGCCATAGTAGGGGTAAACGTCAACTGCGTAGTCCGCACACTCACGCTTGGCGGCGTCAATAAGCTTGCCCACAACGCTGTAGCTGTAAGGTCCGCCTGAGTCCTTCGCGCAGATGGAAACCTGCCGTTCGGTGCATTCAAGACCATCCCCGACACAGCCCATATCAACGCTGATAGCCTCGGTAACTCCCGCCGGAACGGAAGCCGAACCGCCGTGTCCGACCTCTTCATATACGGTCACATGAACGTAAACCCTGCGGGCAAGGCTGATGTTGTTGTCCTTAAGATACTTTGCAAAGCCCAAAAGTATGCCGACCGAAAGCTTATCGTCCAAAAACCTCGACTTGATGTAGCCGGATTCTGTTACCTTGGTTCTGGGCTCGAAGCAGACAATATCTCCGACCTCTATCCCAAGCTCCTTGACTTCGCTTGCCGAGGAGACGTTTTCATCTATCACGATCTCGGTGTTGACAAAGCTCCTGTTAGTAGATGAATAGTCGCCGTTTACGTGTACGCTTGCGTTGCAGAGCTGGAGCGTGCCCTCGTAGACCTTGCCATCCCTTGTGTAGATGCGGACATTCTCGGTCTCACCGTTGTTGGCGTTCATGCCGCCCAAGGGGGATATTTTCAGCCGTCCGTTTCCCTTTATCTGGGATACCATGCCGCCCAAAGTGTCGGTATGAGCCTCTAAAAGCAGAGCGTCGCTGTCATCATCCCCGAAAAGGTCTATCATAACTCCGCCCTTTGCGGTGATAACAGCCGGGAAGCCCAGAGCTGAAAACTCTTCCTTCACCCACTGAGCTGCCTTATCTGTAAAGCCGGAGGGGGAGTCTATCGCCAAAAGCTCACAGGTCTTTTTGACTGCGAATTCTGCATATGATTTATCCATTGATGACATAGTAAATACTTCCTTTTATATATAATTTATTAGTCAGCCGAAGCCGGCTCCTGATTCTTTTTGCCAATGCGCTTTTCGG
>ENA-UOOD01000062-UOOD01000062.1-human-gut-metagenome-genome-assembly--contig:-CS67-NODE-62-length-147988-cov-9.148804_pt1 | contig 147988 bp, 114 predicted proteins | sample MGYA00242464_ERZ724011 | MGnify/ENA metagenome assembly ERZ724011 | reverse complement strand
ACCGTAAGCGTAGAAGTAGTAGCGTACATGGTAAGATTCGACGCTCGTAACGACGAATCGGTAAAATCCGTATACGTTGCAGTCGGCGATAGAATATTTACCGAAGAACCCGTAAAAGAAGGTCACAACTTTATCGGATGGTACAATACATATGACGGAGCAGAATCCAACGGCTCCAAATACGAAGAAGCCGTGTTCTCTCAGACGGGAGATATGGTGCTTTATGCAGGTTGGCAAGCAAAGACGTATACCGTTACGCTTTACTATAACGGTGAAGCTCTTAAGGATGAAAACGGTAATCTAATGACTGTTAACATTACGTACGGACAGCATTATCATATAGCACCCATACCTGCCCCGGACGAAGGCATGGTGTTTGCCGGTTGGTATTATACTTCGGGTGGCGGAAATGCGCTTACAGACGTAGACGGTAATTCCTTTAACGCATGGCGATATACCGGCACGGACAGAGTATACGCATACTTTTCCAGTAACGTATTTGCGTTTACTTACGAAACTTCCACCGATACTTATGCAGTTGCAAAGGGCAGCGATATAGCTCGATTTACCAAAATAACCATTCCCGCTAAGTATAACGGAAAGGACGTAAGAGTTATTTCCGCCAATGCGTTTAAAAACTGTTCGCTTCTTAAAGAAGTAAATATTCCCAATACTATAGAAGTTATAGAGCGTACCGCATTCGATTCGTGTACCGCATTAGAAGCGTACAACGTTTACGACGCAGGTAAAGTCGGCGCAAGATATTCTTCCGATAACGGCGTATTGCTTGCAACCGACGTAGCCGGTAAAGAAATATTTAAATATCCCGTTGCAAGAGACGGTAACTACGAAATACCGTACGGCATAGTACGTATTCCCGAAAAGACTTTCTATAATGCAACTAAACTTACTCACGTTGCTATTCCCGTGACGGTAAGCTTTATAGGTCAGTCGGCGTTCTACGGCTGCAGCGCACTCGAAGCGGTTTCCTTCCTCGAGTCGGATGGCGGAGAAATCGACGCAGGCGAAATCGCCATATCGAAGTATGCGTTCCAGAATTGCAAAAAACTTACTTCGATAAATTTGCCTGCAAGACTTACTCAGTTCGCAAGTAATATCTTCTCAGGTTGTACCGCTCTTTCGGATATAAACATAGATAAGAATTGCGCAAATTATCAATCTATAAACGGTATGGTAACAAGCGGAGACGGCAAGACTTTATTGTATTGCTCCCCCGGTAAGAGAGGCGAAGTGCGAATTCCGAACAGCATCGAGTCGATTGAGACAGAAGCATTTAAGTATTGCAACTATATTACTAAGTTAAGCATAGCTGCTTCGGTTACTTCGATGGGCAACAGAGCATTCTACGGCTGTTCCGAGCTTACTACCGTTCATTTCGAGGGCGCTCAGGATGCGCAGGAAGCGGTAGTCGGATATCAGGCGTTTGAAAGATGCTACAAACTTAGCAGCGTATTGTTTGACGATGACGTTAATATAACTAAACTCGACGAATATGCATTCGAATATTGTACGGCTCTTAAGAGCATTACTTTACCGGCATCTCTTGTTAAAATAGATAATTATGCTCTCGGATATTGTAGTTTGCTTTCCGAAGTTAAATTTGCGGAAGGAACTGTTTTTGTAGACGTTTCCGTGTCGGCGTTTAAAGAGAGCTTGAAGTTAACCAAGATCTATATTCCTTCCACGATGGAAGATATTCCGACCGGAGCAATAAATGCTTGCCCGTCTATCGAAGCAATTATCATCGACGACAAAAACCCCAATTTCTTGGCAGAAGGCGCTGCAATATACAGCAAGGATAAGACAATCATATACTTCTATTCAAAGACCGGGGCATTGCCGGGCGACAAACTCGAGCTTCCCGAAACGGTAGAAGTTATAAAGGCGAGCGTATTTAACGCTAACCTTAACGTAAAAACGTTAGTTATAGGTGCTAACGTTACGGCAATAGAGGACAGCGCATTCGAAGACGCTACCAACCTTGAATCCATAGAATTTAAGGCGAGCGAAAAACAACTGATGGTGGGTGAAAAAGTGTTTAAGGGCACGAAGGCACTTACGACGGTAACTATATCTTCTCGAATCGTAGAAATCGGCAACAGTATGTTTATGAATTCCGGACTTACGAGCGTTACGTTTGAAGCCGGTTTAGAGAAGATAGGAAATAGCGCATTTGCGGGTTGCGTAAATCTTAGCGAACTGACATTTAACGGTGAAGCCGTAATTAAGGAAATAGGATCCAGCGCATTCTCCAATTCTAAACTTACAACGTTTGCTATGCCTGATACGGTAACGTTATTGGGAGCAAGCGCATTCAGCGGAGCCACTTCGCTTTCGACGGTAACGTTTGGTGAAAATTCCGTTCTTAAGGAAATCGGAGCAAGAGCGTTTGAAAAAACAGGTCTTGTATCTATTGAGTTGCCGGCATCCTTAGAAAAGATGGGTACATACATGTTTGCAAGCTGTACTAAGCTCGATTGCAATCCCTTCGCTAAATGTACATCGATGACCGAAATTCCCGATTACACCTTTAAAAGTTGTACCGGACTTACCTCTTTTGTAATAAAGAGTAATATTAAAAAGGTAGGTAATTACGCATTCGCCGACGGCACTAAATTAGCGACCGTAACATTCGAAGCCGGCGGAACGGAAGCTCTCGAAGTAGGCAATTACGCATTCTCCGCTTGCAGCGCGCTTACTACCGTAAAACTTCCTTCGAGATTGGAGATTCTCGGAAATCGCACATTCCAAAATTGCACGAAGATGAATGCGATTACCTTTACCGATAAGGATATCGACTCTACGTCTACCTCTGACAAAGGAAACCTTAAGAGTATAGGCGATTATTGCTTCTTGTCTAACGGATTCTTAAAGATAGACATACCCGATTCGGTAGAGTATATCGGACAATATGCATTCCAAAAATGCACCAAGCTTACTGCTATAACCATACCTGCTATGGTAAATAACAAGGCGCCTGTAGGCGATGGTAAGACCGCTCAAAAATGCGGCATGGGCATTAGCACGGTAGGTAAGAGCGGAACATTTGACGGATGTACCAAACTTACCACCGTAACCTTCCTCGATCCGACCGAAGAGCAAAAAGATAAGATCGAACACATCGGTATAACTCTCGGTAACGAAATGTTTAAAGATTGTACCGCTCTTAAAACCGTTGTTCTTCCCGCTCGTATGGAAGACGCCGAAGGCAAAAACGGTAAAATATTCCCGTCGATTGTATCCGACACATCTTCCGGCACAGCTTCCGGCACATTTAATGGATGTAAGAATATAGAAAGCATCTCGATGGCGGACGGCGGCGAACACTACAGTGTAATAAACAACGTTATTTATAAGCTTAACGACGCTAAAGAAGAGGAAGTACTTATCTATGCGGCTAACAAGCTTGCAGGCAAAGTAACCGTACCTTATACCGTACGCAGCATTACGGCGAATTCGTTCTCCGAAAGAAATTCGATAACGGAGATCGAGTTTGAGGCTACTCCCGAAGGTAAGACTGAAGTTCCCCTCTCTATTGAGGACGGCAAAGCGGCTACCGGAGCATTCTTCTATATGCTCAAGCTTAAGTCCATTACTCTTCCCGAACGTTTGGTTTACATAGGAAAATATGCGTTCTATCAAACTCAGATAGCATCGCTTAACATCCCCAAGAATGTTCGTAACAGCGAAGCTAATCCTATCGCTATCAACTCTTACGCATTGGCTGACAGCAGCTCTAAAAAGAGTTTGCTTAAGACCGTAACGTTTGAAAATAACGACGAGGGAAATACTTCGGTGCTTTCCTTGGCAGGAAGCGTCTTCCGGTATCACCAAAAGCTTACAACCGTAACGCTTCCCGATTGTCTTGTGGAAGTGGGTACATATTTCTTCTATAATTCGACGATAACTAAAGTTGCGCTTCCCAAGTCCCTTAAGAAATTAGGTGATTCTGCATTCTACGGATGTACTAAACTTACCGAGGTGACGTTTGAAGAAGGTACCGAGCTCGAATCTTTGGGCAGTTCGGCGTTCAGTGGTTGTACCTCGCTTAAGACGGTAACTTATCCTAAGACGAAAGCTATCGCCGGAAGTATGTACAGCTCGACTACTGCGATAACAAAAGTTATCTTGCCTGCAAACTTTACCGAACCGATTGCCAATATGTTTAACGGAGCGACAAAGATTACTGATATCGAAGTAGCCGCAGGCAATACCGGACTTAAAGAAGAGGACGGAGTTCTTTATACGATTGATTCCGAAGGTAAATTGGATAACCTTGTATATTACCCGGTTGCTAAGGCAGGTACGTCATACGCTATACCCGACGGTGTAAAGGGTGTAGGAACTATAAACGTAGGCGGAACCACGACTTCGACGGTTGCGGCGTTTACCAAGAACGCTAACCTTCAATCGATAACCGTTCCGGCGTCCGTACAATCGATAGGCTCTTTTGCGTTCGCTAACAGCGCAAAACTTAAGTATGTAAAATTCGAACCCACCAAGGAAGGCGAAGCAGCCAAAGACCTTACTTTCGGCGATTACGTGTTCTATACTTGTAAGTTGCTCGAGGGTTCCGAGGCAGGTAAACCCTTCGTTATACCCGCTCGTACCGCTGTAGGCGGAATCGGACCGAGATTGTTCGAAGATTGCGCAAAACTTACTAAGGTAGAGTTCGAAAGCGGTACTCGTATCGAAGAGATACCTGCTCGTACCTTCCGCAACACAGCGCTTACCGAATTTACTATACCTAAGAGCGTAACCGTTATAGGCGAATATGCGTTCTATGGTAACGAAGACCTTAATGATCTTAAGCTCGAAGCGGGCAGCGCAATTACGTCCATAGCAAGTAATGCGTTTAGCGGAGTAGGAGCTATTTCGCCCGACGTCGTTTCCGATATTATCAAAAACGCTACAGTAGGTAGTTTTACATTCAGCGGAGCAAAGATATCCGGCGTGTTAACCATACCTAACGGGGTGTCGACCATAGGTTCAACTATGTTCCAAAACAATGCGGCTATCACTAAGGTAATACTTCCCGATACCGTTACGGCAATAGAAAATAATGCGTTCCAAGGATGTACTTCGCTTAAAGAAGTGGTAATGTCCAAGAACATTACTTCCATCGGCCGATATGCTTTTGCTAAGACGGCAATAAGTACGATAGAACTTCCCAATTCTCTTAACACTTTAGGTGAATACGCATTCAGCGAATCTTCTATAGAGGAAGTTAACGTTCCGGCAAGCGTAACCAGTTTTGGTACTAACATGTTTAATAAGTGCGCTTCGCTTAAGAGAGCGACTATAAACTGCTCTGTAGTAAACAATAACACATTCTTTGGCTGTCTCAATCTTGCCGAGGTAGAACTCAGCGAAGGTGTACAGCGTATAGGCGATACGGCGTTTAGCGGATGCTCGGCACTTAAGGAGATAACCATTCCTTCTACAGTATGTAACGATCCCGTTCCGTCTTCTACCAGCAAGGCGCAAGTTTTGGGTATAGGTAAAAACGCATTTAAGGAGTGTACGTCCCTTGAGTCGATTACTTTTGCCGAGGGCGGAAGCGCAGGTCTTACACTTGCGGAAGGTGCATTTACCGGATGTTCGTCGCTTACGGCGGTTGACTTTACCGAAAGACTCGTAAACGGTGTGGACAAAAATAGCGAAGTGTTCCCCGCAATAGGTAAAAACGCATTCAACGATTGTACTTCGCTTGCCGTAGTCACTAACCTCGGCGTCCTCGAAGGTATTGGCGACTTTGCGTTTAAAAATGCCGCTATTACCGAGATTAAACTTCCCGCCATGCTTACCTATTACGGTACGTCGCCCTTTATGGGATGTCCGCTTACCAAGATAGATATCGAAGACGGTAACCAGGCACTCGAAGTAAAAGACGGTATACTTTACGATAAGTCGCTTACCAAGCTTCTTATCTATCCTATCGGACTCGAAGGTGAAGTTTCTATCCCCGATTCTGTAGAAGAAATAGGAGAGGGCGTATTTGCCGGTTCGGGCATCAGCGCAATAACGCTTCCCTCGTCGCTTACCGAAGTCGGCGCACAGGCGTTTAAGGGTTGCAAAAAACTTACCAGGGTTGTTCTTCCCGAAGGTTGTACGGCTATCGGCGCCAACGCATTTACCGATTGTCCCATGCTCGAAAGCATTAACATTGTCGATTGTACAAAGATGACGAGTATTGGAGATTATGCGTTTAAGGGCTGTTCCAAACTCGTAGCCGAACTTCCCGCCTCGCTCGAAAAAATAGGAATAGATGCGTTTAGAGGAACTTCGATAAAGACGGCATTTATCTCTAATAAAGTTACTTCCATCGGTGCAAATGCATTCATGGGATGTGCTTCGCTTACTACCCTTACATTCGAAAACGGCGGAAACGTCGCTATAATCATCGGCGATTATGCGTTTAGCGGATGTACCGATATCCAGTCGGTTGTTCTTCCGTGGAGACTCAGAGGTAAGAGCGGCAGCGGATCTTACTCGGCTAACTTGCCGGCACTCGGTAATTATGCATTTAGCGGATGCACTTCGCTTAAGACCGTATCTGCCGAGGCTCAATACGATAATACTTTAAGCAACTACTACTACATGCAGTACGGTAACTACTGCTTTGAAGATTGTGTAAATCTTGTTTCCGTAGATATTCATCCTTGCATAGCCGCAAGCAGCTACGAGCAAGGCGGTGGCGGTAATAATATCTCATACATCAGAGGCATAGGAGCATATGCGTTTAAGGGTTGTAAGTCGCTTGAGAGAGTTACCTTCCCCGAGACTACCGGTAAGCATGAGATAGACGAAACCGGAAACGGCCGCATGATTCGCATAGGTAATTATGCGTTTGCAGGTTGCGCTAAGCTTAGCGACGTAAACTTCCATAAGAATACCTTCGAATACGGTGATTATAGCTTTAGTGGTACTGCTGTAACCAAAGTTGTTATTTACGGACACGATTACTACGATACGTCAACCAATTCTTCTTATATCAAAGAAGGTGCGTTTAAAGATTGTAAACAGCTTGTTTCCGCAGAGTTTATTACCGAAAACGTACATTTGTATCTCTATAAGAGTTCGTTCCAAGGTTGTTCGGCTCTCGAAACGGTTAAATTCTCCGGAACAGACGGTTACACCAAGCGTATTTATATCAAAGAGTTTGCGTTTAAGGATTGTACCTCTCTTGCTTCGGTAACGTTTGGCGTTCTCGGCGAAGGTGACGCTGCTAAATGTTGCGTATACTCTATCGAAAGAATGGCGTTTGGCGGATGCACATCGCTTAGAAGCCTCAACATTCCCAAGGATGTCGTGGCTTCCGATAATATCGCAGACGTGGATACCGAGATAACTTACGAAGAAGGTTCTAACGTCGAAGTGGAAAACGGAATCGTTTATAACAAAGGCAAGACCACTGTTATAAAAATACCGACCGCTAAGATAAACGAGCCTCTTGCTGCGACCGCTACCGAATTCGGGGACGGCGCATTGGCAGGCGTTAATGTGGACGAATACGTTATCCCCGCTCAGATTACTAAGCTCGGTTATTATGTATTCTCCGGGTCTTCGATTAAGAAGATAACCGTGCCTAAGACGATTACTGGCATGAGCTACTATGCATTTGCAGATTGCAAACAGCTCGAAGAAGTAACGTTTGAAGAAGGCAGCTCGCTTACGACTATAGGTAACTATACGTTTATGGGATGTACTTCGCTTAAGAAGGTTAAGTTGCATAGCGGCGTTACTACGATAAGCATGGGCATGTTTAAAGATTGTACTTCGCTTGTAAGTATCGATATTCCCGAATCGGTAACCAAGTTCGATACCGAATGCTTTATGGGATGTACTTCGCTTAGCAATATTACCATAAGCGACAAGATTACTTACATCAATAAGAATGCGTTTGCAAACTGTACTTCGCTTACCTATATCAATATTCCCGAATCGGTTACTACGGTTAACGAAGGCGCATTTATGGGCTCCGGTCTTAAAACTGCAATATTCGGTGCAAAAGTTCTTTCGATGTCCAAGTACATGTTTAAGGATTGTAAGCAGCTTACTTCGGTAACTATCGTTTCTTATAACGACAGAAAGATTACTTCTCTCAGCGAAGGTGCGTTTATGGGATGTACTTCGCTTACCGGATTGACTTTGCCTGCAAGCTTGACTGCTATAAACAAGTCGTGTTTCGAAGGATGTACTTCGCTTACCGAACTTGCATTGCCGGATACCATTTCTACTGTGGGCGTGGCTGCGTTTAAGGATTGCGCTTCGCTTAAGAGCATGGACTTCAGCGCAACCAAGCTCGGCAACGTAATTAACGATTCGCTATTCGAGGGATGTACTTCACTCGAGACGGTAATTCTTAAGTCTAACGTGGTCAGCATTTACGAAAAGGCGTTTAAGGGATGCGTTTCCATTAAAGAGCTTGTTATCGAAGGTTCGATACTTACTCTCCAGGATGGTGCGTTTGACGGCTGGACGGCTACTCAGACTATCAGATTTAACGGAAATACAGCTCCGACAGAAAGATGGACGTCGGGCTGGAATAGCGGATGTAAGGCTAATATCGTCTTTGCAGAAGTTAAGTAAGCAGACGATTGGATAATTCAATTGCGACTCGCTTTATCTGAGGCAGGTCGTGTAACAAGCGAAATAAGCTACGCTGAGGGTAACCTTGGCGTAGCTTTGTTTTCCTGTTACTTTTCTTGGTAAGAAAAGTAACCAAAAGAACATCAAAAGATTTCCTATAAGCGATAGTAAAAGTCCTTACGTTATCCGCTTTTAGTCATTTTAGTGTAGTAACTATCTTGGTAAGAAAAGTAACCAAAAGAACATCAAAAGATTTCCTATGTAGTGAGGTAGTATCTTTTCTGTTGTATACTTTTATTTGCGGCAGGGTGTACAGATACATATAAAAAATTTGATAGCAGTGAGTTTTTATGTGGAAAGAAAAAAAATCAAACTGCGACAAAAAAAGAGCAGGGCTCAGTGAAATACATCGCCAAAAGCGTTTAACTTTTGCAGCGCATTTTAGAGTAGTCCTGCTCTTTGTGTTTTTGATTGTAATTTATTGAGCGGTGAGGTCGAAAGTTTTTAAGCCGCCTTTTACTATTTCGCAGTCGAATTTGAGATCATCGTAAATTTCGCCGTCGAGTTCGACAGGATAGTTTATCTTGGTGCGAATGGAAATGGACTCGCATTTTATGTGCGTCGTGATGGGGAGATTCAAATGCTTTCCGCGGGTAAACTTAAACAGCACTTTCATTATTTTTTTATCTGCGGGCATCTGCATTATAAGCACATCCAATATCCCGTCATCACATTTCGATTCCGGCGAAAGTTTGAGTCCGCCTCCGAATTGATTTCCGTTGCATACGCCTAACATTATTGCTTTGACTTCTTTGGTTTCGCCGTTTAACGTGTAAGATATTTCGTACGGATCGAAGTGATTTACACAGTAAATAAGACTGCTCAGATAAGTTATTTTACCGTGTTTGCCGGCTACTCGTTGCAGTACGTCAACGTCTAAACCGGTGCCGGCGATGTTAAGACAGCGTTTGTCGCCTACCTTTATGTAGTCGGCGTCTTTAGGAACGCCTCGAAGTATGACTTTGAGAGCTTCGATCGGGTCCCTCGGGATGCCCATGCCTCTTGCAAAGTCATTGCCTCTGCCACTCGGGATAAAGCCTAATCGAGTGTTTTCGAAGGTAGTTATGCCGTTAAGTACTTCGTGAAAAGTTCCGTCGCCGCCAACCGCAACTATAATATCTGCCTTTTGATCTACGAGGTTTTGCGCAAGCGTGGTGGCATGCCCGGGTGCAGACGTAATGTATACGGTGTAATCTATGTTGTTTTTATAGCAGTACTTGGCGATTTTGGCGATGTTTTTGCCGCCTAATCCTTTGCCGCTGCGAGTGTTTACTATAAAATTGAGCATTCTATATTCTCCTGTTTGCTTTGGTGTGGTAGCCGTATGTCTTTAGAGTCCGGAATACTTGCAGGTATGCGCATGTATGGATAACAAATTTGTTGAATAAAAATTATACGGCTGTACGCATTATCCGATAGGAGTATAGCATAATCGGAGACAAATATCAAATGTTATTATGTAGATACGTAAAAAAACAAAACGTACGATTGCTTTTTTTGGCGGACTGTAATATAATTATTCTATGGACATGAAATTTAAGGTAGATGTTCCGCCTTTTATCAGACGATTGGCGGCAACGGCAAAGTGCAAAATATACATTGTCGGCGGTTTTATAAGAAATGCTGCGTTAAATTTAGGAAATACAGATATAGACATTTGCGGCGCTCTTTTGCCGGAGGAACTCGGGGTGGACGCAGAGGTGATTCCTATAAACAAGCGACTCGGCACGGCTTTGATAACCGACGGAGTGACTAAGGCAGAATATACGCCGCTTCGAAAAGAAAGTTACGGTCCCGGTGGAGAACACAGTCCTTTGGCGGTAAGTTTCGGAGCGACAATAGCAGAGGACGTCAGACGCAGAGACTTTACGGCAGGTTCGGTATATTATGACGTTTCGGAAGATCGATTCGTAGATCCGTACGGCGGTCTTGCCGACATAGCCGACAGAATATTGCGGGCTAAAGATCCCGAATTTACCTTTGCGGATGACGGACTTAGGTTGATGAGGTTATGTCGTCTTGCTGCCGAAACGGGTTTTTCGATAGATGGTAACACTGCGGCAGTCGCAAAAAAATTTGCGCACAGACTTAAAGATATTTCGCCCGAACGCAAAAAAGCGGAGCTGGATCGAATCCTTGTCGCAGATTTCAAATACGGCGTTAAAGATGCGCATTACAGAGGGCTTTGTTTGATGCGTGAGTTTGGATTGTGGCAATATGTTTTGCCTTCTGTAGCCGCCATGGACGGCGTAAAACAAAACCCTAAGTATCATCTTTACGACGTCATGGAACATTCTTTTATGGCGGTCAGATATGCGCCGGCAGATGTAAGGCTGGCAGCGCTTATGCACGACGTCGGCAAGCCGCCTTGTATGGCTAAAGACGGGAATACCTACAATCATCCGCAAGTCGGTGCGGAAATCGTAAAAGTCGAACTCGGACAAAACGGGTTAAAGTATCCAAATGCCGTTGTCGAAGAAGTCGCTTTATTGACACGGTTGCATATGTACGATATGCAAGGTAATGCCAAGGAAAGTAAAGTCCGAATATTCGTAGCGGAACATTTTGATATAATTCCCAAGCTGGTGGCACTGATAAAAGCAGACGGAAAAGCTACGGGAACAAAGGAAGAAATAATAACGCACAGATTTACCGTCGTTTACAAAAAGCTTATCGAGGAAAATGCGCCCGTAAAATTATCAATGTTAAAGGTTGACGGTAACGACGTTGTGGCGAGTGGGATTAAGGGGAAGCAGGTAAGCGAAACGCTTAAGTTATTGTGGCGAGAATGTATTTTGGATCCTACCCGAAACGATCGTCGGTTATTGCTCGGCAGGGTTAAAAGAGAAGCCAAACGACTTTGTAAAGCTAAAAATGGAAATAATTTCATAAATAGCCAATCGGACGACGCCGAGGTATAAAGAGTTGGTCAGGTACGCATTATAACCGTATGAATGCGCATCGGATAGTATACATTTTTATATTGTCGCTGTGTGTATGTTCTTTGTGCGGTATAAGCGTTACTTCTGCCGAAGCAGAGCGGGATTATGTCACGATACAACTTACTTACGGCGATGTAAAAGAAGATTATACGGACAGGTACATAGAGCCTGACAATTTCGTAATTGCCCAGCAGTTGTTTGAGAGAGGCGTAAATTTGCCGTATCGGGGAAAAATGGAAATAGTGGAAAAGAGGCTGCGGTTAGGAGCTGATTACAGATCTGCACTGGTGTATTCTTTTCCGCTTTTGTCGCAATATTTTGATGACGTTATAGCAAAGATCGAACGGCAACCTATAGATAGCGAAGTGACTTTTTTGCCGGACGAGCAGCCGATGTTTGTTTTCAGCGACGAGAAAAACGGCATAAAGGTAAACGAAGGAGTTTTGTATCGAAATGTTTTCGTGCAGTTAAAACATTCGCCGCACGTTGCGATGGAAGTACCCACTATAGAGATTAAACCTAAGGTTACAAAGAAGGAAAATCAAAAAAACACGCGACTTCGTTCGAAATATGCCACGGACATCGGGCCTAGCAGTGAAAACCGAAGACACAATATCGAAACTGCCATGCAACGAATAAACGGTATTCGGATTAACGGCGGAGAAACCGTAAGTTTTAACGGAGCGGTCGGTCCACGTACGGAAAAGAACGGCTTTAAGGAGGCAAAGATAATAGTCGGCGGCAAGTATGTCAACGGTTACGGAGGAGGCGTTTGTCAGGCATCGACTACTTTGTACAACGCCGCACTGCTCGGCGGTCTCAAAATAGACGAGGTACATAGACATACGCTGAAAAGCAGTTACGAGTTACCGTCTTTCGACGCTATGGTTAATTCCGGTACGAGCGATTTAAAAGTACGCAACGACGGAGAAAATCCCGTTTATATTCGGGCGTTTGTCAGCGCAAACAGCGCTGTAGCCGAAATTTACGGCAGCGAAATGGATTATGTAGTAGAGAGGGAAAGCGTAGTTACTTTTACGGGCGAAACTCCGCCTTACGAAGAAATAGTGGACGAGCAATATCGGTATTTTACCAAAGCGGACGCTCCCGGCAGTCGTAAGGCGATATCGTATTCGCACCCAGAGGTTCACAGCGAAGGCTATCTCAATTATTACACAACGAACGGCAAACTTATCAGACGAGTTCGTATAAGAAAAGACGTTTATTCTAAAGTCAGCGGAGTGATAGCCATTGCGCCAGATAACGACGAATATTTCGCAGGTTGGAGAGTAAGCATTAAAATTCCCGAAAACGACATGCGGCTGCCTCTGCAGTCGCATTTTTAATTGTTTAGTGATACGAAAGTATATGGATTATCGGTGTTATTAAATATGCCGATATATATTTTTTTCAAAGCGTATCGAGTTAGTCGGACTATTGCATTTTGCGAGAGTCTTGCGTTTGGGATAGTTATGCTAAAAACTCGGTAAAAGCCGAGCGTTTTTGGACGCAAGCAAAATATGCAAAATCTGATAACCTTAATCAAAATGTCGAATCCCGAAAATAACTGTCGAATATACGGCAAATTGACTTTTCGATTGACATTGCTTGCGCCTTTGTTGTATAATGAGCTAAACATGAGAAAGGAGGCAAGCGGCATGTTGTTCGGCGTAGCTTGGTACGGCGTCATAATCGGCGCCGGAATGATAGTTTGCATAGTACTCGCTTGTTTTATGGCAAAAAAGCGTGGATATTATCCCGATTTGATTTTCGATATCGCTGTCGTATGTATCCCTTGCGCAATTGTGGGAGCGAGACTTTATTACGTTATCAACGACACTATACATAACGATGCCGTATGGAGCTTTGCCGAAATTTGCGGTTTTGAAAACGGCAAATTTGTGGGATTAAGGGGATTGGCAATCTACGGCGGTTTGCTCGGCGGCGTTTTAGGCGCAGTTATAGTTAGACTCAAAAATATGTACAGTAAGTATCCGGAAAAGCGAGCGGTTACGCTTGTACATATGGCGGATTTGTGCTTTTGTCTTATTATCCTGGGACAGGCAATCGGCAGATGGGGCAATTTCGTCAATGAAGAAGTTTACGGCACTGTAGTTACTAACCCTGCGTGGCAGTGGTTCCCGTTTGCCATACAAAAGGGCGGAACGTGGTATCATGCGTTATTCTTTTACGAATCTCTTTGGAACTTAATCGGCTTTGGCATTTTAATGTGGCTTTATAACGGCAATCGTAAGTCTTACGACGGTTTTTGTTTTTCCTTTTATTGCGTTTGGTACGGTATAATAAGGTTTATTCTGGAGGGAATGCGAGACGAACGTTACGTTATGTGGTTAGGTAATTTGCGAGCTAACCAGGTTATAAGCGTTGTTATGATTCTTATAGGCGTAGGCATCAACGTATTGTATATCGTAATGGCAAAAAAGAACGGAAAAAAACTATTTATTCTTACCCCTACGGAAAAATTAAATAACGATTATTATAGATATACGGCGTCATTTTTATATCTTGCGCCCAAATTTGCAAAGAAGCAAAGCAATAAGACGGAATGAGAGAATTAAACGATTCGGTAATTAAGGTAACCGATATCGTGTGCGGTGCTTTGATGGCGTCAGCGGCTGCGGCGATAGCGGTAATGGCTATATGCGGGTATGAAAAACTTGCTAACGTATGGTTGATAATCGTGCTTAGCGCATTGGTTTTATCGTTTTTATTTACTGCAGCGTATCAACGTAATCCGGTTGCATTGTGGCTTTGCGGAGTAGCTGCGTCACCGCTTATCGTAGAAATTGCCGTGCTGAGCGGACTCGAATATTCGACCGTTTATCCTGTATACGTGGCAGCTCCGGCGATAGCGTTTATGCTGACCGGAATATTTTTCAGACGGCAAAGTTTGGTGATATCCGCTGTTTTGTTTGTTTTTGCAGACATATTCGCACTGAATTCATGCGGCGTTTTGCGGATAGGCATAGCACTGCCGATAGCTGTGGTTTATTTAATCGCTATGATAGTATTGATAATAATAACGGAGAAAAAAAGATGAAACGTAATCTAACTTTGCTTACAGATTTTTATGAATTGACAATGATGAACGGTTATTTTGAGGACGGCACGCATAATAACGAAGCCGTATTCGATATGTTTTTCAGATATAAACCCGATCTAAACTATGCGATTTTCGCAGGTCTCGAACAGGCACTGGATTATGTGGAAAATTTGCATTTCGGAGAGGATGAAATAGGCTATCTTCGTTCGCTCGGTTCGTTTGACGAGCGATTTCTCGACTATCTGAAAGACTTTAAGTTTACGGGCGAAATATATTCGGCGGTAGAAGGCGAAGTTGTTTTTCCCGGCGAGCCCATTCTTATAGTAAAGGCGCCTCTTGCGCAAGCTCAGTTGTTGGAGACGGCTATTCTCAACATCATAGGGCATCAGACGCTTATAGCGACTAAGACTTCGCGAATAGTGGAGGCTGCTAACGGAAAAAGCGTTATAGAATTCGGTTTGCGCAGAGCGCAAGGACCGGACGCAGGCATTTACGGAGCGAGAGCCAGCATAATAGGAGGCTGCAGCGGAACAAGTAACGTTTTGGCGGCAAAAGAATTCGGACTTTCTTGCAAAGGCACTTTTGCGCATAGCTGGGTTATGAGTTTCGGCAGCGAGATAGAGGCTTTCCGAGCTTACGCAAAACTTTTCCCGGATAACTGTTTGTTACTTGTCGATACTTACGACACTCTCAGGAGCGGCGTTCCCAATGCGATAAAGGTGTTTGACGAGTTGGCTGCCACCGGTCATAGACCGCTGGGAATAAGACTGGACAGCGGAGATTTGGCATACTTAAGCAAGCAAGCTCGAAAGATGCTTGACGAGGCAGGATATACTGACGCCATTATATTCGTCAGTGGCGATATAGACGAGGAAGTGCTTACTGCGCTTAATATTCAAAATGCTAAAATAGACGTGTACGGAGTGGGAACTCGCCTCATAACGAGTGAAAAAACTCCTTCGCTCGGCGGCGTATACAAGCTATCGAGAATAGAGATAGACGGCGTAAAGTACGACCGAATGAAAATAAGCTCCACTTTGGAAAAGATGACTAACCCCGGATTCAAAAAGGTAATCAGACTTTACGACAAAAAGACGGGGATGGCAGCCGCCGATTTAATTGCGTTAAAGGACGAAACGCTTACGAAACCGCTTACAGTTACGCACGAACAGGATCGATGGAAGAAGTTTACCATGAACGACTACGACGCAAGAGAAATTCTCGTTAAAGTAATGGAAAACGGCAAACGTATTTACGAATGTCCGCCTGTAGCCGTAAGTGCGCAGTACGCAAAAGAAGAAAAAGCAAAACTTTGGGACGAGTACAAAAGATTGCTTAATCCCAACTATTACAGGGTGGATATAAGCGACAAGCTTTATGCGGTAAAACAGAGCTTTTTACACAAAATCGACGATCAGGTAAAGTAGAAGTTTTTGTTGATAATCTTTCGACGGAGTAACGATATGAAATTCAAACGTAAATTCAGAGGATACAGCACAACGGAAGTAGACAAGTATGTAAGCGAAAGCGAACAACGTTTGCAGGAAGTCACGACTGCGTCTATACAAAAAGACGAGCGAATAGATTCTCTTAACGCCGAAGTGGAAAGACTTAACGCCGAACTTTCCGAGCAAAACAAAAAAAGGGAAATGATAAACGAGGCGCTGTGCGCAGCCGTTGATCGAGCAAAGCAGATAGACGAGCAATCCGAAGCGAGATACCGTAGCGAAATGGAGCGGCTTAAAGTTTTCCACGAAAAGTGGTGTGAACATTACAAAAAACTCGTCGAAGCTTATCCGCTCGACGACGATATGATAGCTCTCGGCAAGTTTACCAGAGAGATGAGCGAAGCCCTCAGCGAGCCGCAAAAGCAATTTGAAGAAGAAACGGCTCGATTGACGCAAAAGAAACGACTCGGATACATAGAAATAGATGCAGACGGAGAAGAGGAGGACGAAACCGACGATTTCGATCCTGCTGCAAGTATAAGAGAATATCTTGCGTCGCAACCGCAGGATGTCGTAAAGAAGCGAGCAAAAAAGAAATCGAATAAGAGATCCAAATCGTATCGCACAGGAATAGCGAGGGTAAGTCCTGCGCTGAGTCGCCCGTCCGAAAGCGGATTTGATTTTGAAGAAGCGCTCAATCCCACCGAAGACCTCGCCGACATAATGAAGGATCTCGGATTGTTGGAGGATTAATGAAAATATCTAGAGAAAATATGGTAAGATTGCAAGCGGCGGTCGGATTACTGGTTATATTCGGCGCATTTTTTGCGCTGTTGGCAATTGCAAAAGCGTTCAGAACTTATGAGGTTTACTTTTACGACGGTTCGACATGTATCCAAACGGTGGAAGTGAGAGTAGGCGAAAAAGCAAAAAGAATCGACGCAACCTCCAAAGACGGAAGATCTTTGGATAAGTGGGTTACCGAAGACGGTAAGGAGTTTGATTTCGAGACACCGATAAAGGGCAATTTGAGATTATACGCAATGTGGAAAGAATAGTTTTTTTAGCCGTTTACGGTAGGCTAACGGGCAATAATTGCAGTAAAAATAAGTCAGGCAAGTAGTATATGCGGCTAAATTGCTTGACTTTATTTTTTTGGTAAGATATAATAGCTAACGAGTCGTATAGAAAGGGTTTCAAATTTCGTAAGAAATACCCTACTAACGGAGACATCAGTGAGGAGGTGCAAAATGTACGCAGTTATCGTAACAGGTGGCAAACAGTTTAAGGTAAGCGAAGGCGACGAACTCGAGGTAGAAAAGCTCGACGCACAAGTAGGCGACAAAGTTGAGATACAATACATTCTCAAGGTTGACGGCGAAGGAATGTCTACGCAGACAGGCGTTGTTACCGCAGAAGTTCTCGAACACGGCAAAGGCGACAAGATTGTCGTATTTAAATACAAAGCCAAGAAGAACGAACGCAGAAAGAACGGACACAGACAGCCGTTTACTCGTATAAGAATTACATCTATAGCATAATGACGGAAGTTACGGTTTATTCCGAATCGGGACACATAACAGCAGTTACCGCAAAAGGTCATACCGGATTTGCGGAACAAGGCGAAGATATAGTTTGCGCAGCGCTTAGCAGTATAATACAGACTGCGTTGCTCGGACTGTTGACGGTTGTCGGAATCGAAGTCAAATATGACAGGGTGGAAGGCGAAGACGCTCGGTTGAGTTTTTCGCTGCCGCAACTCGATAAAGACGCTCGTCACGATGCGGACGTAATACTTAACACCATGCTATGCGGAGTTAGCGATTTGTATTCGGAATACTCCGATTTCATCAGTCTAGAGATGAAGAACTAAGTTAAATGGAGGGATTATTAAATGTTTATTAATATTCAGCTGTTTGCGCATAAAAAGGGCGGCGGCTCGTCTAAGAACGGACGTGACTCTGCAGCGCAGCGTCTCGGCGTAAAAGCAGGCGACGGTCAGTGCGTTAACGCAGGCAGTATTATAGTAAGACAGAGAGGAACCAAATTCCATCCCGGTGAAAACGTAGGCAGAGGCAACGACGATACTCTCTACGCTCTCGTAACGGGTACGGTAAAATTCGAAGTCAGAAGAAACAGGAAACAGGTAAGCGTTTATCCTGTTGCTTAACCAAACAAAAGTAAGAGGGTGATAATTCGCCCTTTTATTTTATAAGATGAAGTATACAATATCTCAAAACTGCATTTTTTTGGACCGAGAACCGGATTTTAAGGCGATACTCGATTGCGGACAGATATTCCGATATAAGCTGGTAGACGACGGTTACGAAGTTTTTAGCGCCGACAAAAAGTGCGTTGCAAAGGGCAGCGTCATACTTACGTCGGAACCGGACTATTTTGTAAATTTTTTCGATCTTGACACCGATTACGACGTTATAACGTCGAAGCTCTGTAAATTTGACGAGCTGAAGGCAGACGTGGAGTTCGGTAAGGGAATAAGGCTGCTAAGACAAGACTTTTTCGAGACGATTATATCTTTTATCATATCTGCAAACAACAACATTCCGAGGATAAAGGGAATAATCGAAAGGTTGTGCACTTTGGCGGGGGATAAGAAAGACGGATATTACGCTTTTCCTACGCCGCAAAGATTGAGCCTCGTAAGCGAAAAGTCGCTTAGATACATCGGCGCCGGTTTTAGAGATAAATACATATTTCGTACAACGCAAATCATTACTTCTACGGATATATTAAAGCGTATTGCCTCTTCGGACACCGAACAGGCTCGAAAGTTGCTTTTGACTTTGCCGGGGGTAGGACCGAAGGTTGCCGATTGCATATTGCTTTTCGGCTTGAGACGGTTTGACTGCTTTCCGGTGGACACGTGGATGATGAAACGGTGCAAGACAGATGAGTTGGATACCCCGCAAAAGGTGAGGGATTACTACCTAAACAGATACGGAGAGTATGCCGGTCCGGCTCAGCAATACATATTTTACGGCGCAAGAGAAAAATAACGGATATTCCGTATTTTTATAAAAATCAGGAGGTCATTTTCAGTTATGGCAAAAGGAAAAGTCGAATTCAGCGAAGAATACTGCAAAGGTTGCGGTTTGTGCGTTCAGGCTTGCCCCAAAAAGATTTTGGAGCTTTCTAAGCGTACCAATGCAAAAGGCTACAATATCGCCGAGTGTGTAAATCAGGAAGAATGTATCGGATGCACGAGTTGTGCTACTATGTGCCCCGACAGCGTTATCACGGTTTACAGAGGTTAAGAAATTTTTAGGAGGATTCATATAAATTATGAAAAAACTTTGGAAAGGCAATGAGGCGATTGCCGAAGCGGCTGTCGCAGCAGGATGCCGTTACTTCTTCGGCTATCCTATCACCCCGCAAAACGAAATTCCCGAATATATGTCGTGGAGATTGCCAGAAGTAGGCGGTGCGTTTATACAAGCAGAAAGTGAAGTTTCCGCTATCAACATGGTATACGGCGCAGCAGGCGCAGGCGCAAGATCTATGACCAGCTCTTCCAGCCCCGGAATCAGCCTTAAGCAGGAAGGTATCAGCTACATAGCGGCAGCCGAACTTCCGTGCGTTATCGTAAACATGATGCGTTCCGGACCGGGACTCGGCGGAATACAGCCGGCGCAAGGCGACTATTTTCAGGCAACCAAGGGCGGCGGACACGGCGATTATCATCCGATAGTTTACGCTCCTTGTTCTATTCAGGAATTTGTTGACATAACTTACAATGCATTCGACAAAGCAGACGAGTATCGTACTCCGGTTATGATTATCGGCGACGGTATGCTCGGTCAGATGATGGAACCTGCAGAAATACCTCCCATGAAAGATATTACTAAGCTTCCCAAGAAGGATTGGGCTGCTTGCGGACACAGCGACGGCGTTCCCAGAATTATCAATTCGCTTCGTATCGAACCCGAACTTCTGGAGCCATTCTGCATTCATCTTTATGAAAAGTATGCAGCTATCGAAAAGAACGAAGTCAAGGTAGAAAAGTATAAGACCGACGACGCTGAATTTGTATTTGTTGCGTACGGTTCTGTAGCTCGTATTTGTAAAGCGGCTATAGACGAACTTCGTAAAGAAGGTTACAAAGTAGGCCTTATCCGTCCTATAACCCTTTATCCGTTCCCTGTAGACGCTATCAACGAAGTAGCTAAGCAGGCTTCGGTAAAGAAGTTTATTACCGTAGAGCTTAGTATGGGACAGATGGTAGAGGACGTACGATTGTCTGTAAACGGTCTTAAACCGGTGGAATTTTACGGACGTTGCGGCGGCTATGTTATGATGCCGTCCGATCTCGTTAAGTTAATCAAGGAGGCAAAATAATAATGGAAGTAGTTTACAAAAAGCCTAAGATGCTCACCGATACTCCGTTGCATTATTGCCCGGGATGTACTCACGGCATCGTTCACAAACTTATAGCTCAGGTTTTGGAAGAGCTCGGAAAAGTTGACGGCGCTATCGGCGTTGTTCCCGTAGGATGCGCAGTATTCGGATATAAATATTTTAAATGCGACGTGTTTGAGGCAGCTCACGGCAGAGCTCCCGCTACCGCAAGCGCAATTCGCAGAGTAGTTAATCCCGACAATATCGTATTTACTTATCAGGGCGACGGCGACCTTGCTTCTATAGGTATGGCAGAGACCGTTCACGCTTGCATGAGAGGCGAGAACATCACTATTATATTCATCAATAACGGTATTTACGGTATGACCGGCGGACAGATGGCTCCGACCACCATGCCCGGCGAAAAGGCAACTACCTGTATTTACGGTAGAGATCCTAAGGTTAACGGCAACCCCGTTCATATGTGCGAAATGCTCGCAACTTTGACCGGCCCCGCTTATATCGAACGTGTCAGCTGCTATGATGCCGCTCACGTAAATAAGACCAAGGCTGCTCTTAAAAAGGCATTCCAGATTCAGATGGAGAAGAAAGGTCTTTCGTTTATCGAAATAGTTGCAAACTGCCCGTCTAACTATCATCAGACTCCGATTGAGTCTATGCAATTCGTTAAGGAAAAGGGTTGTTCGTTCTATCCGCTCGGTGTATTTAAGGATATAACCAAGGAGGAGAAATAATATGAAAAAGATTATCATAAGCGGCTTCGGCGGTCAAGGCGTTCTTTCGCTCGGTAAATTTATTTCGTATTCGGCTATTCATCAAAACCTTAACACTTCGTGGCTTCCCTCTTACGGTCCCGAAATGCGTGGCGGTACCTCTAACTGCTCGGTAATTTACTCGGCAGAAGAAATTGCGGCGCCCGTTATCGATCATCCCGATATTCTTATTGCTTTTAACGAGCCGTCTCTCGACAAGTTCGAAGGTAGCGTAGTAAAGGGCGGCATCATAATCGTAAACTCCGATATAGTTCATAAGCATACTACTCGTGACGACGTAACCTTTATCGAGATCCCCGTAGATTCGCTTGCAGCCGAAATCAACAAGAGAGGCGCAAACGTATATATGCTCGGCGCATTATTGCCGGTATTTAAGGACATTACCTTAGAGAGCGCAATCGGCGCAGTAGAACATGTATTCGAAAGCAAGCCGAAGGTTATACCCTCCAATATCGAATGCCTTAAAGCAGGTAAAGCGTATATGGAGAAACTTTTGAAATAACCATATTTAAGTAGTACAAAAAAAAGTCGTTTCTTCTTTGGAAGAGGCGGCTTTTTTGTCGACGAAAAGCTGCTCAAACATGATCGACATGTCACGATTAAATCGAGCAAAGCATATATATTTTGTATGAAAAATATATATAGAGGAATGGATGTCGACGAATACGTATTTGAAAAAACGAATACGTATATACGAAAATTTGACAAAGTAATCGATGTAAGCATAGGCGACGTTACTGAGCCTATAGCAAAAAAAGTGGCAGAAGCGGGCGCAAAGGCTGCAATCGAGCTATCCGAGAAAAAAAGCATGCGAGGATATCCTCCGCACGACGGTTACAAATTTTTAAAAAATGCGATTGTAAATTATTACCTTAAAAAAAATATTGTCATAACTGCCGATCAGGTTTTCGTAACGCACGGAATAAAAGATGATCTTGCGTCGACTTTATCGCTTTTTGATGGCATTACCGTGTCAGTTCCTAGGGTCGGGTATCCTGCGTATAAGGATATTTGCAGATTATTCGGACACAAAACAAAGTATTATGATAAAGCGGAAGACGCAGACGGCGATGTCGTTATTATTTGTTCTCCGTCTAACCCTACCGGAGAAGAGTGCGGCGTAGAATTGCTTTCTCACACGATAAAGAGCGCAATAAACAATAATCGTATCGTGCTTTTTGATGCGGCATACGAAGCGTTTTCCGACGGCGTCGGCTCTGTGCTTAGTATAGAAGGGGCAAAAAAGGTGGCAATTGAATTTTGTTCGTTGAGCAAAACGGCAGGTTTTACCGGCATAAGATGCGGTTACACGTTGCTGTCGCAAGAAAATTCGATATACGGCAGATATAAAAGAGCTAAAGCGATAGCATGCAACGGTGTTTCGTATGTAACTCAGCGTATGGCGGAAGCTGCTTTGACTATAGCTAAAGACGACGTAAAAAATATCGTTAAATACTACTTGCGTTCTCAGGCGATAATTTCGCAGGAAGTCGGTATTCAACCTACAAATTCACCTTACGTATGGGTTAAAATCGGAGACGGAGACAAAGCGTTTAGGCAAATTATTGAAAGATATAACGTTGCCGTTATGCCCGGTTCTGCGTTCGGTGACGGCAGCTATGTTCGAGCGTCGGCTTTCTGCGATCATGTTACGGCAAAAAAAGTAGGAGAGGCAATTTCGGCTTACAAAAAAATCCAATAAAAAATTTTGCAAAAAGTATTGCATTATTCGTCGCTTAGTAGTATACTATAAGCACAGAAGATTACCTGCGGTGTGCGTGATGCTTAATGCGGAACCCACAGTTCGAATTCGGGATTGCGTGTATATGTGCGGATGTCGGGCCTTAGAAATTTTGCGGAAATTTTGTATCCGTAAGCAAAGGAGGACAGTAAGCAGTATCAGCTTGCCCACCTGCTTTATGCGGGTTCGATAGAGCCTCTCACGGCACAGGCGGGGTTTTCTATAAAAAAACAGGCTCACCTTTACATGAGGTGAGTTTTCTTTTATGCCATTTATAAGTCTAAGCGATTAGCTCTGTTTTAAACCGAGACAAATCAAGATGAGTAGGGATAAAAGCCAAGCCGTGGTTTGTAAAAAGGTTGATGCCAAGGGCGCAAAGCATGATGATTGCGAGTAATCGGTTTTTAATGATTAGTACATTAATTAAAGTAGAAATGCATATTTGTTGAAAATAAATTGATATTTAGCGGAGCAATCAAGGCTTTCGGCAGCAAAGCGCAAGCAATATCGGATAATAATTTTAATTTATAATAACATATAAAAATAGAGCTGTTTGTTATTTGCGAAGATTTACGCTAAATATCGGCAACTACCGATAGCTATACGGTATAAACAAAAGTATCGCTGTCCAAAAAGTCGGTTAATAGAAAACGGCGGTCATAGAAAATCCTACTACCATGGAAATTACCATAAACGGGTGCGTTTCGCCGTTGGACAAAAAGAACACTACCGACGCAAATGCAGCAACAGACAAGATGCCCCACAAAACGTCCAATGCGATAAGTGACAGTTTACTTATTTTAGCGGAAGATTTTGTTATCAGCGAGAAGCAAATTCGGCTTACGCAACCGCAAATAAGGCATAGTGCGCATTTCAGGATTTCGCTCATTTCAGCAACCTTTTTACGAGAGAAGTTTTTGATGCAGAGTACTTAATCCCGTCTATTTCGCCGGAAAAAGACATATCACCGGTTTTTTCATCGTAAGAGGTCATGCGTAATTGTTTGCCGGTTACGACGACGTCGCCCATCACCGATGTGACTATGATTTTGTCAGGAGAGGTTAAAACGGTTTTGGTGACGCCCGTAAGAACGCAGTCTTTTCGGTTCGTAAGAGTTATAGAATGATTACGTTGATTGTCCATACGATATGTTATGACTCAATATCGCTAAAAATGACTTGTTTCGGAAGCAAAGATTTGCCGGCAAAAAATTTTTTAGTCGCTTAAAACAGTTGAAAAATGCAGCCGAATAGAGTAAAATATACTATGGGATATGTTTGTGTTAATTTAAAGGATTATTGTTCCTATCGTATCGGAAGTGCGGCAAATGCGTTTTTTGTCGATAGTTACGACAAAGCGATTTCGGCTTACCACAAAAAAATGCCGATGGTAGGATTGGGCAGTAAGATTCTTTTCGGAAAAGTCGACCGTGTTGCGATAATGCGGTTGAAAGGCGTTTTGTTTGATGGCGATAGAGTATTTGCGCAAGCCGGAGTGCCGTTGCCTCATTTGGCGTACTTATGCCGAAGGAGAGGACTCTCCGGATTGGAATGGGCGTGCGGCATCCCCGGAAGTGTAGGCGGCGCAGTTAAAATGAACGCCGGAGCCTTCGGAAAGTGCATAAGCGATTGTTTGGAAAGCGTCACCGTTTGCGACGGGGACATAAAAACCGTGCCAAAGCAAAAACTTTTTATGGCGTATAGGTCAGGGGTAACGGGGTGTATTGTCTTGGGGTGCGTCTTTAAATGTTCTTTTGGGTGCGAACAAAAGATATATGAAAAAATGCGGTTTTACGCCGAGGCACGTAGAACTCGTCAGCCGCAGGGATTCAGTTGCGGATCGGTGTTCGTCGCATCTCAAAAGCCTGCCGGTTGGTATATCGACAACGCCGGGTTAAAGGGTGTCAGAGAAGGCGGAGCGGAAATAAGTCAAAAGCATGCTAACTTTTTTTTGAATTGCGGAACGGCGTCTGCGTCGGACGTGAAGCGACTTATAAACAGGGCAAAACAAAAGGTATACGAAGTTTACAAAGTAAATTTACACGAAGAAATAATATATATCGGGGAGTTTAACGACTGATGGAGATTTTGGGAGATTACCACACACACACTGTTTTCAGCCACGGACACGGCAGTATAGAAGATAACGTAAAGGCTGCTATAAAAATGGGCTTAAAAGAGATTGCGATTACGGATCACGGTTTTTCGCATAACAGCTATGGCGTACGAAGAATGGACGTAGCTAAAATGCTCGAAGAAATTGCCTATCTTAACGCTAAGTATCCTAATATAAAAGTTTATGCCGGATTAGAAAGCAATTTGCTCGGGCTTGACGGTCGTGTAGATATATTGGAAGAAGATTACGAGTGGTTGGACGTTTTGGTGTGCGGATATCACAAGTTTACGAGAGGCGGAGAAATAATAGGAAATAACTTTTTTACTAAACTTTTCGGCGAACGTAACGCCTCAAAACGCATGATAAAAAATACGGACGCATACATAAAAGCCATGGACAGGTATAGGATAAACATTATTTCGCATCCTAATTACGGTGTAAAGACGGATGTAAGAGCGATAGCTCGGGCGGCAAAAGAACACGGCGTTTATATGGAGCTTAACGGCAAGAGAGTATCTATGACGGATGCCGAAATATGTTCGATAATAGAAGAGGGCGCCACTCTGATTGTCGATTCGGACGCTCATTCCAGCGAAAAAGTAGGTAATTTTTCCGTACCGCTTTCTTTTGTGGAGCGGTTGCATATACCGGGCGAAAGCATTGCCAATATGGACAAACTGCCTGATTTTGGGAGAAAGAAGTGAAGGGAATAACGAGGCAAGCAAAAACGGAGATAGCATTTATGCCCAAAGACGATTGCTGTTGTACCGCTATGCTTTCTGCGCTTGTCCACACCGCCGGGGCGTTATCGTTCGGAAGAGAGGGAATAGGTGCTGAGATTATCAGCGAAACGCCGTGCGTAGTAAGCGTAGCCGCACTTTTGACAAAACGTCTTTATGGCGCCGAATGTGAGTTTTCTCACAATCAGTTGTCGCTAAAAGGCGGATACGTATTAGAGATGTTGTTCGATTTGGGCATTCTCACTTACGAAGGAGAAGGCGTCGGCGCATATCCGGGGATAAGCGGATTCGTAGTGGCTGAGGATTGCTGTTTGCGGAGTTATCTTCGAGGCGTATTTTTGGGTTGCGGAAGTCTTTCTATAGGTAAAAAATATCATTTGGAAATGAGTTTTTCCACGCTTGTAATGGCGCAGGACGTGATAGCACTTTTGGGCAGTTTCGACATTACGGCTAAGGTTTTGGCTCGGCACGAAAAACATGTCGTTTATATAAAGGGTAGCGAATCTATTTGCGATTTTTTGGCGTTGATCGGAGCCTCAAAAGCCGTTTTGGCGATAAGCGAGCTTGTCGCAACCCGAATAGCGTCCAGTCAAGCCAACAGGTGTACTAATTGCGATCTGGCAAATGCGGACAAGACTGTCGCCACGAGCATGAAACAGATTGAGTGTATAAAAAAGGTGGCGGATTATGTTACCGATCCTAAGCTCACGACTGTTATGAATGTAAGGCTAAACATGCCGGAATCCAGCTACGAAGAACTTGCGTCCGAGTTGGGCGTAAGTAAAAGTACTATAAAATACAGATTAAAGAAGTTAGAAAAAATGGCAAACGATATGCCGAAATCGACGACGGAGGACAAATAATGGGACGGGAATTTGCTCATTTGCACGTGCATACCGAATATAGCTTGCTTGACGGAGCTATAAGGCTTACAGATGTGTTTAAACGAGCCGACGAGCTTAACGTAAAGGCTGTTGCTATAACCGATCACGGCAATATGTACGGAGCGTTGGAGTTTGTAAAGCAAGCAATAAAGTATACCGATCCCAAGGCGGATCCATTTAAGTTTATCGACGACAAAAGACAGTGTAAAGTAAAACCTATAATTGGCTGCGAAGTCTATATGACCGAAGATATGAAGGTAAAAACTTCGGTAAACGGCAAAATGCCTAAGGCTAATCACCTTGTTTTACTTTGCAAAAACGAGGTCGGCTACAAAAATTTAATCAAGCTGGTAAGTTTGGCGTATACCGAGGGTTTTTATTATAAACCGAGATTGGATTTCGAACTGCTGAAGCGGCATAGCGAGGGTTTGATATGTTTGTCTGCGTGCCTTGCCGGAGTAATACCGCAGTGTCTGCTTGCAGGCGATATCGACGGCGCAAACGAATGGGCGAAAAAGTTTAAGGCGTTATACGGCGACGATTTTTACATCGAACTTCAGGATCACAACATAAGAGAGCAAAAGGCCATTTTGCCGTTGCTGCGTGACGTGGCAATAAAGAACGGGATAAAAATGGTTGCGACTAACGACGCTCACTATCTAAAAAAAGAAGACGCCGTTATGCAAAAAGTTTTGCAGTGTATAGCGTTTCGCAAAACGATGTCGCCCGATGACGATATCGAATCGGATAGCTCCGAGATAGCAGGAAGCGACGATTCGTATTTCCCGACAAAAGAGTTTTATCTTAAAAGCGGCGATCAGATGGCAGAGCTTTTCGAGGGATACGAAGATTGTATAACAAATACGTTGGAGATAGCGGATAAATGCGACTTCCGATTTTTCCGCAAGGAAAAACTGCTCCCGGGATATACGCCCGAAAATGGTCAGGAGCCTTACGAATTTTTAAGAGACTTGTGTTATAACGGACTCAAAAAAAAGTACGGAGAAATAACCGAAGAAATAAAAACCCGAGCGGAGTACGAACTGGGAATAATACACAAATTAGGTTTTGTCAATTACTTTTTGATAGTTTGGGATTTTATTCACTATTCGGAGACGCACGGCGTACCCGTAGGACCGGGCAGAGGCAGCGGCGTAGGCTCGATAGTGGCGTACGCAATAGGCATAACCAAGGTAAATCCGCTAAAGTATTCGCTTATATTCGAAAGATTCCTTAATGAAGAAAGAGTCTCGAACCCCGACTTCGATATAGACTTTTGCGTAGAAGGCAGAGAAAAAGTTATTGAATACGTCATATCCAAGTACGGCGAAAAAAACGTTTCGCAGATTGTAACTTTCGGAACGCTTGCCGCAAAAGCAGCGGTAAAGGACGTGGGCAGAGTATTTAATCAGCCGTTTGCCGAAGTAGACAAGATAACAAAGCTGATGCCCAAAATGATGGGGAAAAATCATATAGGACATCTTCTGGGCTTGATTCCGCCAAAGGATAAGGATACAAATCCGGTTATTCCCGATCTTGTAGATTTATATAACAGCGACGAGATGAGTCGAAAGATACTCGACATGGCGATGAAAGTGGAAGGTATGCCTCGACAGACAGGCATGCATGCCGCAGGTGTAATAATATGTAAAGACGTGATATCCGATCACGTACCTATGGCGATGTCTGGCGAAGGAATAATAACGACTCAGTTCAATATGATAGAGTGCGAAGAACTGGGTTTGCTAAAGATGGACTTTTTGGGATTAAGAACGCTTACCGACATAGATAAAGCCGTAAAATACGTTAAGCAGGACAAAGGCATCGACCTCGACTTTTATAATATGGAGTATGACGATCCGGAGGTATACAAGCTTATCGGCGAGGGCGATACGCACGCCGTGTTCCAGCTCGAAGGCGAAGGTATGAAGAAATTTATGCGAGATTTGCGTCCTAGCAATCTCGAAGATATAATAGCCGGAATATCTCTGTATCGACCGGGCCCGATGGACAAGATAGGAGAGTACGTAGCAAACAAACGTAATCCGGACGGAATAAAGTACGACCATCCGCTATGTGAACCAATACTTAAGGTAACGTACGGCGTAATGGTGTACCAAGAGCAAGTTATGGAAATGGTAAGAAAGCTTGCCGGGTATTCGTTCGGAAGAGCGGACATAGTAAGGCGAATGATGGCTAAGAAAAAAGCCGACGCCATGCAAAAAGAACGAATTATATTTATTAACGGCACTGTGGACGAATATGGCAGAGAGACAATCGGATGTGTACGTAACGGGGTGCCGGAGGCTACCGCAAACAAAATTTTCGACGACATGACATCGTTTGCGTCATATGCGTTTAATAAGTCCCACGCCGCCGCATACGCAGTGCTTTCATATCAGACTGCATACTTAAAGAGATATCATACCGTAGAGTTTATAACTGCGGTTCTTAACGACCGAATTACGTCGATAGAAGAAATAACAAATTATCTTACCTATCTCAAAAACAGGAATATCCCTGTATATCCTCCTAATATTAACAAGTCGTATGCGGATTTTTCGGTAGAAAACGGCGGAGTGCGAATAGGTATGGCGGCAATAAAAAACGTCGGTTTCGCCGTGGTAAACGAGATAGTCAAGGAGCGAGAAGAAAACGGCGACTTTAAGTCCTTCGATAAGTTTGTCGAACGTATGCTTACTCGTAGCAAAAAGGCGAAAGACGCAGGAGAAGCAATATCGCTAATTAACAAAAAAATGCTTGAAAATCTCATTTATGCAGGTACATTTGATACTTTCGGCTATAACCGTAGCGAGCTTATAGCGGTCTACGATACAGTACTCGACAGAGTGGCAAAAGACGTAAACGCAAAAGCAAGCGGACAGTTTTCTTTTTTCGATATGGAAGAGTGTCCGCCTACCGAAATACCTCGCCGCAGAGAATTTTCTCAAGCGGATAAGCTAAGGTGGGAAAAAGCAGTGTCCGGAGTTTATCTAACGGGACATCCGTTAGAAGAATATCGCTCCAAAATGAAAGAATACCAGTACGACAGTTCGTCGTTGACGTTTACCGACGAAGACGGTAACCTTTCGACCGAACTAAGCGACAAAACGATAACACTCGGCGGTATGCTTGTCGAAGCAGATAAGAGGTACTCGAAGAGCGGCAGAGAGTTCGGTATGGGCAAGCTTGAAGACCTTAACGGAAGCGTAGATCTTATGGTGGTTGGCTTTAAATGGAATAATATAAAGCCTATTTGGAGTAAGGACCAGATGGTAACGCTTACAGGCAAAGTATCTCTCAAAGAAGACAGTGTTACGTTTTTCGTCGATGCGATGCAGCCGTGGGGCTACGTCGAAAGCGAAAAGATAAAGATGCTGTGCGTATATATGAACTTCAGTCAGATCGAGCCTACTACACTCGATAAAGTGGGCGAAGTGTTAAACGCTTACCCGGGTAAGGACGAGGTTTATATCAAAGATCTTGACGACGGTTCGGTGTCAAAGATAAAGACTACTGTAAACGCATGCGAGATGATAAGAGCGGAGCTTTACGGTGTGGACGGAGTAAGGGACGTAGGTATATACGACAAAATAAGGTAAGCCGAACGAGCTGCTTGGTTTACAAGCGGTCACAATCCGTTGCGATCTGCGAAACAATACGGAATTAAGCGAGGCAAAGCGGATTTGTTGCTTGTATTTTACATACAGAGCTGTCCGGAAAAAATATGGCGGCTATGACGGTACAACTCAAAGAAGTTTGAAAGGCTGCTACGTGTATGAGTTTTTGTGACAAAAGTCTAATCGTTTAAACGTCTGAGATTTTTTCGGAGTCAATCGTATTGCGATTGTCAATACTATAAAGATTGTCAATACTATAAAGATGAAAAGGAGAATTCTACTATGAAAAGAATTGCGGTACTAACGAGCGGCGGCGACGCTCCGGGAATGAACGCCTCAATAAGAGCGGTAGTAAGATACGGGATAAATGCGGGACTCGAAGTGTACGGAATAGAAAGAGGATATGCAGGACTGTTAGACAACGTATTCGTTCCGCTTAATATGCGCAGCGTTTCGGATATCGTTCAGCGAGGCGGTACGATGCTACGAACCGCACGTTCTAAGGAATTTGCCACACCGCAAGGATTGGAACTTGCCATAAGATTTCTTAAAAAGAGGGAGATAGACGGACTGATCGTCATCGGCGGCGACGGCAGTATGAGGGGTGCGGAAACGCTCAGCAAAGCGGGATTTCCGACGGTAGGAATACCGGGGACCATAGACAACGATTTGGCGTATACACAGTATACATTGGGATTCGATACGGCGTGCAATACGGTTCTTGACGCAATAAATAAGCTACGAGACACAATGAGTTCGCACGATCGTATTTGCATAATAGAAGTTATGGGACGCAACTGCGGCGACATAGCGCTGCAAGCGGGATTAGGCGGCGGTGCAGAGATAATACTTGTGCCTGAAATTCCCACTACGTACGAGCAAATTTCCGACAGATTACGAGAAGACCGACGCAAAGGTAAGTACAGTAGCATAATAGTAATAGCCGAAGGCGCCGGCAAAGCGGAAGACTTGCAAAAACGTATAAAAGACGACTTGGGAGCGTCGGTAAGAGCAACAGTACTCGGACATCTCCAACGAGGCGGCTCTCCGTCATGCAGAGACAGGTATTTAGGCACGACGTGGGGCGTACAGGCGGTTAAGCTTCTTCTCGAGGGTAAAAGCGACAGAGTAGTGGGCATAGTGGACGAAAAGTTTGTAGACTACGACATTTGCGAAGCATTAAAGATGGAGCGGGTATTTGACAGAGATCTGTACGAGATGGCAGATATAGTGTCTAATTCGGTATCCGTGCCGCTGATAAGCGAAATAGATTAGCTTAAGGCAGGCGCAAAAAACGACGTGTAATGTGTAACAATAGCCGTACCGCTATAGCATGGCTATGAGTAATACAGATGTTACGTCCCCAAAAAACGAGATATGTAAAACGTGGTTTTAAAGAACGACGAGGAGTGGCGTATGAATGCGTACATGCCTTACAAAATCGCTTATGTATTTTGTACGCAGATACTATAGTGCAGATATTATAGTATCGTAAGGATGTTTTTAGACTAAAATGCGATAATGTTTAAATTATTATGTAGATTGCTTGACAGTACATTCCTTTTAGTGTAAAATAACTATACGCTGTCACAAAATTTAAGAAATTATGCTTAAAATCGTTGCGCATGGGAGGAAATGCCGAAGTTGAGTGACAAAAAGCCGAATAGCGAAGTAAAGAATTTCGAAGTATTGGAAGATTGCCGCAAGTTTACCCGTTATGATAAAAAAGTCGAAGACTGCGAAAAGTATCTATATCGACTTAATTTGAAGTATATGGTGGCGGTATCGATTGTGGTGTTTGCCACAAATTTGTTTTGGTTCGTATTTGACACCGTAAAAGGCGTGGGATACGCAAAATATCACGACTTGTCTACCGTTGCAATAATGGTAATGATTTGCGCATCGATAGCGATGCTTGCGCTGACTCAGTACAAACAAGTCGGCGATAAAGTTATACGTTACTCGATGTTTGCGTATTATTTGTTGCTTATAGCCGAAGTTACGATACTTATGATAAATCGAGACGCAAATATCTACGCTATACTTAAAGAGTATATTCCCGAAGAGAAATTGTCCGAAGCGTACGGATATGTAGGAATATCGATAGCGTCGTTATACTTGTTTGCTCCCGCACTCACTCCGTCGCCAAAAAAGATAGACGGTATCATGTTTTATGCGGCAATAGCAGTAAATTTGCTTATTCCGGCTATATTGCAAAAAGGTAGTTTGTACGGATTCTTTAGCGAAGTGATTTTAAGAATCGGCGTAATATCCGTATATATCAACCAACGCAACCATGCGATGCGAATAGGTCGTCAAAACATTAAGCTGAATTTGGCTAACGACAAGTTGGAAAGTATGGCGTACGTTGACGTGCTTACCGGTACGTTCAACCGCCGTGCGCTTATCGAATACGCAAAGCGCATCGACGCAGACAAAGAAGTAAAGACTTTTGGCGTAATTTTAATTGACGTACGATTTCAAGAGTTACAACGACACTCACTCGCACGTAAAGGGCGACGACGCACTGGCTGCCGTAAGCGGGGCAATAAACGGAGTGTTGTTTAAGCGAGGATTGTCGCTGTTTAGGTACGGCGGCGAAGAATTTTTGATACTTTTGCCCGATTGCGACGAAAAGACTTTACTCGATATAGCCAAGGAAGTGAGAAGAGTGGTAAAGGGACTAAAGATAAAGCGAGACGACGGCAAGCGTCAATATTTGACCATTACTTGCGGCGTTGCTAACGAGGCAGCGACTATGGATAACGTCAACGAGCTGTACTTTATCACCGCTGCGGACAAACAAATGTATGTCGGCAAAAACAAAGGTAAAGACTGCGTGGCGTTCGGCGGCGAAATAGTTGACAGATAGATAACAAAAATGCAGTAATTTTCGGGCAACGAACGAGAATAAAGTTCGTTGCTTTTTATATCTATATATAGAGTAAAGTTCTTAGTAAAAATGATTAGATGCGATGACAAGCAAAAGTTCAGCGGTATATGGTTGTATTTATCTAAAGGACAGGTACGAAAAAATAAGCAAAGGAAGAGAACGGATACAGCTTGTATCGTAAGCATAACGGCAAAAAGCGGATTATACAAGGAGCGTAAACGGTGTAGGATAGTTAAGAAAGGTGAATAATAAACAAAAACCGACAAAAAACGCAGATAAATAAGAAAAAAATAGAAAAAAGTCGAAAAAATGCTTGACATGAAAGTTACAGTAATATATAATATGCTTGAGTGGCAAAGCGTTAGTATTAATGTTTGTTGCTCGCATACGAATATGGCAAAGCCGTCGTGAGGCGGTGACGCAAAGCCAAGGGACTTGCAAAAGTCAGCCCGGTTGCAATTGATTGACGATTATTCGTCAAGGTTGCAGCTTTTTTTTATGTCTTTACACTGTAATCGCTCGATAAGTAGCGACGGCAGCAAATTATGCGTCTAATATGGCATTACAACAGGCATTACGGCGTAAGTTTAAAGAGGCAGACAGCGGACGAAGTTTTTTCGGTAACGTACATTCCGCACCCTAAAAGGAGTTAAAACAATGACAATCGAACAACTTGTAAACAGCTCCTTGGAGAGCGGAATAAGGCCTATCGAGCTTAGGTTATGCGGTATCGTGAATCCGCAGGGAGATACGATTGCTTACCGCAGCGAGTCTAAGATAAACAGTATCGTATGCGGATGTTTGGGACCGGCGGACTATGCGGACGCAATAGATTTCAGCGAAGCCGGCGAAGAATTGTTTCTTAGAAACATTGCGCTTGCCGCACTCGTACTAAGTAAAAAGACGAACGAAGGCAAAAGGTTGGAGTGGATATCGGTAAGATGTCCTACTGTGTTTCTGGAAGATGCAAATGCCGTAAGCAAGCTTTTGTCTAAGTTGAAGTCGATAGGCTGCGAGTCGCTGAAAAATAGGCTTTGCATAGAACTTAGCGACGAAATTATGACTAACGTAAGCGAAGTCATAAAGAGCAGAATTATCGACCTGAAGTCGATAGGCTTAAAGGTGTGTATTTCCGGCGGCGGAAAGAAGTCGTTTGCATTTATGATGCTTCCGTCGGTAAGAGCCGATTACCTAATTATCGAAGGTTACGACAGCTCTCGTAACGACGGTAGCGAAGTGTATGGAGCTATAGCAAGTCTAGCGTCAAGCCTCGGCACAAAAGTTATAATAGAGTCTGTAAGAACCGAAAAAGACCTTTATGAGCTAAGCAGACGAGACATTCGTTATGCGCTTGTAAGCGGAAGCGAGCTTGCAAAGAACTTCGGCGCAAACGATTTAAATTTGCTTGCAGAAGAATTCGTAGGAGCGGAGGTGGCAAAGTTGTATGCCGAGTGACAAAAAAGTTAGTTCGCCGTTACGCCGCACCGCCGCCGAGGTAAAGAATTACCGTAGGTTCAAGCGAATTATCCCTGCCGCTATAGGACTTGTGGCTGCGTTTCTTGCGATAGTGTATGTCATAGCGTTGATTTTCGACGATTTGGGTAGCTTTACTATTTCCGTGTCGTCGCCGTCGGATGCAAAGTACTCACTGTCGTTGGACGTGTCGGACACTATCGGCGATCCGACGTCAAAGCTAAACTTTAGGACGTCTGCAAAGATACAAAACATTTCTCGCTGGGATTTGCCGAAAGATTTAAACGATAACGGCGGCGTTGAGTATGGCGAGCTTATGTATATAAAGTACACGTTCTTTCTTAAAAATAACGGCGAGGAATGTTCGTACAAGTTTAAACTTAACATACTTAAGCAAACGAAAGGCGTTGAGGAAGCAGTCAGAGTAAGAGTTTATTACACGCCCGATTATTACAATCCCGAAACAGGCGATTACAATTACGGTAACGATTATCTGGACTACGCCAAGCCGCAATACGGCAAGGGAGGTTTGCCGGAGCGAGATCCCGACGAGGATCAAGACGACGATCCCGACGAGCCGGACCTTTATGAACAGCGTCGACTTATTATGAATAATTTTGAAAGTGACGCAACGGTAATGACGAAATGGTGTAATAGGTTTGCAGCAGGCGGAATAGCCAAGTTTACCGTGGTGCTGTGGTTAGAAGGCTCCGATCCTCAATGTCACGAGAGTTACATAGCGGCAGGCGACGGTTGCGAGTTTAAACTCGCAATGTCGGTAGAAGCGTATGCGCCCAGAGACGATTCCTGAATAGTAACGGCGCAAGTGTTACATTAATGTCTGTTACTATTCTGTTAAGAGAAAGAGCGGTAACGGAAGAGGACGAAAAAGCGAATAGCGTAAGATAACGTAGTTTGCTTTGAGGAAAAACGGATAAAGTTCTTTTGTTTACTTTTCTTACAAGAAAAGTAAAAGGCAAGGTATTTCCGGTAGACGAAGGTTAAGCGTCATTAGCCAAAATCGCCGCAAATATAAATAAAAATTTTAATAATATTAGGAGAAAAAAATTATGAAAGCAATGAGAAAAATTCTTCCCGCACTCTGCATGCTCCTTGTGTCTGCAGTAATGCTCGGATCTTCCACCTTTGCATGGTTCTCGTCAAACAGCAAGGTAACTGCTAGTGGTATGCAAATAAGCGTTTCTACTCCGACATCTTTGTTTATAAGCACGGAAAGCAGTACTGACGCTAGCAAATTTAGTAATTCGGCAACTTTTGCGTTGGAAAGCGGTTGGGGTACAAATATTACAAACGGAGTTATGCCGACTACCATCAAAACGGGTACCGCTGGTGCAATAGAATTCAAAAAGCTGAATGATGAAGCGCTTAAAAAAGTGCCGGAAAGCGGCGCATATACGCCTAACGATGACGAGCTGATTGATGGTAAAGCAGACGTGTTCTTTGATAAATTTTGGCTTAAAGTTGCCGGTGAAGATTCTGCAGCTGCAAAAGCCGTATATTTCAAGTTAACCATAGATTCCGGGAATGCTGGTGATGTAGCTTCTATTTGGAAGGCAGTACACGTAGCAATTTATAAAGGCAACACAGAAGTAGATAACATTGATTTGGGAGGAACCAGTGATTCCACAACAGAAGTTGGCAAGTATTTAAAGCTTGATGATTTAAATGCGAATACAGCAGCTTCAGAATATTCGATTTATGTATATGTTGACGGTAACGATACTGATTGTACAAATGCGAATGCGAGGAAAAAACTGACAGACTTGAAGCTTTCTGTGGTATTTAGTTTTAATAACAGCGATTCCACTACTGGCTAATATTGAGTTTACTATCTAATTTTTACTTCTTTTGATTACATAAGCATATACGGCGGCGGCGAACGCTGCCGCCTACAGGCTTAGACTATTGGTAATTTCCGAAATACGGCGATTTGACGCTAAACCGTTTTCGGAAAGCCCAAAGTGATAGTTTTATGCAAAAAATGTGGCAAAGTAGTATTTTTTGCAGCTGTTAATTATTGACTTGTCCTTAGTTATAATGATATAATAAGTATGCGACAGGTGCGTTTTATAGGCGACGCCAAGCATACCATTAAGGAAGATTTTTTATGAATAAAGTTTCTAACAAGACGAAGAAAACTATTGACATTGTCGTTAACGTTATTTTGTGGATATTTGTAGCGTTTGCGGTAGCAGTTACCGTGTTCGCCTTTGCTACGAGTTCCAACGCTAAAAACGTCCCCGTAATCGGCGGCAAATGTTATCTTAGCGTTATGTCCGACTCCATGAAATCGGACAAAGCAGAAAGTTTTAAAAAAGGCGATTTGATTATCGGAGAATATATTTATGATAAAGCCGACGCTATTGACTCTCTTAAGGTAGGCGATATAATTACTTTTGAGATAGACCTTAACGGCGACGGCGAAATAAGCAAGGGCGAATACGATACTCACCGCATTACCGCTATCGACAGAGATGACAACGGTATGCCGTTGGCTTTTTATACAAAGGGTGACAATCCCGAATTCGCCAATCAGGATCCGAGCTTTTTGGGCGACAGAGTAAGGAGAGTAAACGTTATAGCTAAATATAACGGCTCTAAGGTAGGCGGCGTAGGCGGTTTTCTCTCATTTATAGGCAGTAAGCTCGGTTTCGGACTGTGTATAATATTGCCTCTCGTTATCTTTTTCGGCTATGAGGTTTATGTTTTCGTTAAGACCGTTCTCAGCGTCAAAAACGAAGGTAAAAAGGTTATTACCGCAGCCGACGAAGAACTTATCAAGCAGCGTGCAATAGAGGAATACCTCCGCAGCCAAAATCAGGCAAACGACGAGCAGAGTCAAAGCGAAGATAAGTAAATATAAAACCCGATATAGAAGAAACTAAAATCAGCGTAAGGCTTGTGTTTTTGCACCGCAGACTTTTATTTTTAAGGTTCGGAGCATTTGCCGACGCCGTAACGCTACGAAAAACTATATGTTTTTCGACTTTTATTGAGGTTGACTACGACAAGGTTCGGTTTGTTCAAACTCGAACCTTATTTTTTAGGCGATTATCGAATTGTAATCGCATGGTATTATAAAAAAGGAAAATTTCTATGGACGAGGGTGTTTTGTACGGCTTTTTAGATTGGTTTAAGGACTTTTTCGGGCACATGCTCGGAGGCCTGCTGGAAATATTTAAAGGCTTGTTTTACGGCATAATTCATATATTCGATTTTCCGTACTACTTTAAGCTGTGGTCGCAGAACGGCGCAAGTATGGGCTTTTTCGACTGGGTACTGTCCATACTCTTTTTCTTGCTTTCGCTTGCGCTTTGGGCGGCGGTGATTTTTCTTATAGTTTTAGGCGTTCGCAAGTATATTCGATTTCGCCGCACTCTTATCGGCAACGAAGACTTGCTCGAAGAAATCGCCGATTTGCATAGAGACGTCGTTAGACTTAATAACGAAAAAGAAAAGATTATGCAAATAAAGGTGCAGCAAGCCGGCATAACTTACGACGAGCTTAAGACTGTGATTGACGGTAACGAAGAAGAAGTTAAAGAAAAGAAGAATAATGCGTCGGACCCCGTTGCGGCTTCGGTAAGCAGATTCGCCAGACTTTCCGCAGTGGATAACAAGTATCTTATAGATTACGTTCCGCCCGAGTATAACGACCAGATGTCGCTAAGTCAAATTTGCGACGACTTGCGTAACTTTGCTTGCTATAACAGCAAGCTCTATTACGATCCTAAGACGATAAGGCTTATGTTGGCGGGATTTGCCGCTACCAAACTTATAATTTTGCAAGGTATTTCCGGTACAGGTAAAACTTCGCTTCCGTACATTATGGGTAAGTATTTTTTAAGCGACGCTACCATAGCCGCAGTGCAGCCGTCATGGCGAGATCGTAACGAGCTGTTCGGATACTTTAACGAGTTTACCAAGAAATTTAACGAAACCGAAGTGCTAAGACGTATTTACGAGTCCGGCTACAACGACGATATAAACATTATCGTACTGGACGAAATGAACATTTCCAGAGTAGAGTATTATTTTGCGGAAATGTTGTCTATTTTGGAAATGCCCGATCCCAAAGAGTGGAAGCTCGAACTCGTGCCTTCGGTATGGGATAACGATCCGAAGAGACTCGACGGCGGCAACTTGCAGATACCGCAAAACGTGTTTTACGTAGGCACTATCAATAATGACGATTCGACCTTCTCCGTGTCCGACAAAGTGTACGATCGAGCTCTCGTCATCAATCTTAACAGCAAGGGAATACCGTTCGACAGCCCCGTTACAATATCGAAAAGAGTTTCGTACTCGCATGTAAGCGCATTGTTCGAAAAGGCTATCGCCGAAAATCCCGTAAGCGCCGAAAATCTCGAAAAGATAAATCAATTGGACTTGTACGTTATTCAGAGATTTCGAGTTGCGTTCGGTAATCGTATCGTTAAGCAACTTAAGCGTTTTGTGCCTGCTTTTGCGGCGTGCGGAGGCGACGAATTAGAGGCAATAGACTATATGCTTGCCACTAAAGTGTTCCGCAAATTCGAAAGTTTGAATCTTTCGCTTATTAGGGACGAGATACGAGGCCTTATCAACTTTATGGATAATTTGTTCGGAAAAGGTAAGATGAAAGAGAGCGAGGAATACTTGCTTAGATTACAAAAAACGTACTGACGTTTTTGAGTTTTTATTACGATTACCGTATATTTACAGACTCGTAAAGCTGCAGATAAAGCTACGAGCAAAATAATTAGCAAAAACGCATCGAGGAGCAAATGACGCAGGAGAACGAAACGCACAATATTATATCTGACGACGGTAACGATTGGATAGACAAACTTCGTTACAGTCGTTCGTTTATGGCAAAACTCATCTTGTCGGATAATGCGGTAAAAGAATATTACGCAGCAATAACGGCAAGGCTTTTGTCGTATCAAAAGGTGCGTTCTAAGACAGGGTGGAACGGCGTGAGTTTTTTTGCAGGCAGAGAATCGATTGCAAAGATAACCATATCCGGCAAAACTCTGTGCGTGTATCTCGCTTTTCAGCCGGACGAAGAGGAAGGGGTAAAGTACAAAGCAAAAGACGTTTCGTACAAACGTAAGTACCAAAAAACTCCGTCGCTTTATAAGATAAAAAGCAACGGTGCGCTTAACCATTGTTTAAAAATAATAGATGCGATAGCGGCAAAACTCGACCTTGTAATGCGTACCGATACGCCTCAGGTTTTTACTTCGGCATTTCGGCAAGACAGTTTTAACAACCTCGTTACGAGGGGACTTATCAGACTGCTCAAGTCCAAACAAAGGTCGGAAAAACGGGACGAAGAGGGACAAGTCGAAGAGGAAAAAATCGATAACGTCGAAAGGGCAGAAGCGGAAGGCGAGCCGATATTCGGAGCTTTTGAGGACGCAGACAAGACGGTGACCGACCTTGTAGGTAGGTATAAAGTCTTTGGAGATATTCTCGGCGCTATGTCGAGCGGCAACGCAAAAACTCGACTAAGCCAAATGTATATGCTTAGGTGTATCGATGAGACCTGGATAAAGGCGGTGGAGGAATCGTTACCCGCCCTCGATGAACTTATCCGTAATCCGTCGCACTTTATAGCCGAAACCGAAGAAATTTTGCCTATAGAAATGACAAAAAAAATTACGAGCAGATCCGTAGCGCACTTAAGCCGTCATACCGATCTGATTTCTAAGGTGGAAGGCGACACCGTAACGCCGATCAAAATGCTTAACGTCTTTAGAGAAGACAGTATTTTGACGTACGAAAATAAGTTCCTTAATACCCTTATATACAAACTGTTTATCTTTGTAAACAGCAGATATAATACCGCACTTAATTACGGTGTGGACGAAAAAGTTACGGCGATAGAATTTGAAGATAAATTTTACCATGACGAGTATAAGGCAAAAGTCAAAATAAACGTAGAATTAAGCAAAAAAAGCAACGGCGAGGAGCGCAGCGAAGAGGAACGGATAAATCGCATTACACAGTCGGATTTGTGGCAGAGGGTAAGCAGACTTAACGATGTCGTAGCGGCATATCGCAGTTCTGATTTTTGCTTGGCGATGGGAACTCATTACGTTCGTCCGCCCGTTATACGAACCAATGCGATTCTTAAAAATAAGTACTTCAGACAATGTTTGGCATTGTGGGAGTTTATCGAAAGCTACGAGGACGACGGATTCGGCTTTTCGGTTGGCGAAACGGTGCTCGCTACGCCCGACGCTTATGTAAAACAGCTGTATGAGCAGTCGGCAATAGCCTATTTTGTCTTTAGGCATAACGCTTTGGGCGACTACGATTCCGAAAGTATTTTGGCTTCGTTTATGGAACAGTTTAATCTGTACGCTACCGACGACGCAAACGAACGCAGTTACGTCTTAGGCGAACGCATGTCGGGATCCGATACGCAGAACGACGATTCAGCCGTACAGACTACGGATTCGCCGCTTATGGACAAGAACGATGCAGGCGAGGACGACATTTTGCTTGCCATAAAAGTGGCATTGGCAGCAGAAAAGAAGATTGCGCAGCAAATGAAAGCCGAGCTCGAACGGCAAAAAGCAGAGGAGCAAGCCGCTATTCTCGCAAAACAAGCCGAGGAACAAGGCAGTGCCGATACGGAAACGTTCGAGAATCGAGTCGAATCGGATATATCGGCAAGCGATGACGAAGACGAATATTCCAAAGACGGCATAAAGTACATCAAGTCATTTAAGGCAAAGATGATGCTTGCATCGGAGGAAACTAAGGAGTATTTTGCAAAGATTGTCAACGGCTTGCTTAAGTATGCAAAAGTCAAGATGCGAGAAAGCCAGCAGTACGTGACGTTTAAGCGAGGTAAGGATTTACTCTGCAAAATAGCCGTAAGAGGAAAAACGTTGTGCGTGCATTTTGCATTGGAGCCGAGCAGATTGGACGATAAGTATTTTATAACCGATCTTAGCGGAGTAAGGAAGTTTGCGGAAACGCCGTCGATGTTAAAAGTAAAGAGCGAAAGAGGCGTAAAATACGCATTCGAACTGATAGATGCGGTAAGGGAAAGATTCGGTCTTACCGAAAACGCAAAGTATAAAGAAAGCGTAACTACGGCAGATTATCCGAGTGCGGATATGAATACTCTTATAGCAAGCGGACTCGTAAAGATAGTAAACGAAAACGGCGAGGTTGTTACGATAGACGGAGTTAAGGTCGGAGCGTCGGATAATGCTATTTCGGCAGTAGCGGAAAAAGAAAAAGTTATCGCAGAGGAATCGAGAGAAGATTTAATCGATACGGAAAAAGAGCCTGATACCGTCAAAGAAAATGTGGTTGTCAAAGAAACCGCAGGTGCGGGAGACGTAACAAACATAGATAACGAAATAACGAAAAACTCTGATACGTTAAGTACATCTTCGGACAGCGGAGAACAAGCTATGCAAACCGACACGCAAGAAATAATTTCCGAGGTGGCTGCCTCGGAAATAGCGGCGGCAAGCGACGACGAGGACGAATATTCCAAAGACGGCATAAAGTACATCAAGTCGTTTAAGGCAAAGATGATGCTTGCATCGGAGGAAACTAAGGAGTATTTTGCAAAGATTGTCAACGGCTTGCTTAAGTATGCAAAAGTCAAGATGCGAGAAAGCCAGCAGTACGTGACGTTTAAGCGAGGTAAGGATTTACTCTGCAAAATAGCCGTAAGAGGAAAAACGTTGTGCGTGCATTTTGCATTGGAGCCGAGCAGATTGGACGATAAGTATTTTATAACCGATCTTAGCGGAGTAAGGAAGTTTGCGGAAACGCCGTCGATGTTAAAAGTAAAGAGCGAAAGAGGCGTAAAATACGCATTCGAACTGATAGATGCGGTAAGGGAAAGATTCGGTCTTACCGAAAACGCAAAGTATAAAGAAAGCGTAACTACGGCAGATTATCCGAGTGCGGATATGAATACTCTTATAGCAAGCGGACTCGTAAAGATAGTAAACGAAAACGGCGAGGTTGTTACGATAGACGGAGTTAAGGTCGGAGCGTCGGATAATGCTATTTCGGCAGTAGCGGAAAAAGAAAAAGTTATCGCAGAGGAATCGAGAGAAGATTTAATCGATACGGAAAAAGAGCCTGATACCGTCAAAGAAAATGTGGTTGTCAAAGAAACCGCAGGTGCGGGAGACGTAACAAACATAGATAACGAAATAACGAAAAACTCTGATACGTTAAGTACATCTTCGGACAGCGGATACGGCGAGAATATTCAAAACGAAATAAACGACACAGATGGAGCTGCTGCAACGCATACCTCAGACTTTGGCGAAAAAAACGGTGGCGGTTTGGACGCAGACAGTGACGAAGCCGTGTCTTTGGCGGACATTGCCGTGGCAGTCAACGAGGAAGAAAGAGATGTATGCGGTGATGACAAAAAGAATGACTCCCAAGAAACCGCAGGTGCGGGAGACGTAACAAACATAGATAACGAAATAACGAAAAACTCTGATACGTTAAGCGCATCTTCGGACAGCGGCAAACAGGAAAAACAAAGGAAACAGGGATTTTTTGCGAAAGTGAAAAGCTTGTTTTCCAAGAGGAGATAGAGGTGGAAACATTGACCGAGTCTACTCAAAAAAAGCATAGAAGGACTGCGGCAAAAGTGATTATCGACGTAGTTATGTCTTTGCTCGCTTTGACGATAGTGCTTGCTATGGTTATAGGTAAGTATAACGGTAAACCGGTGTTTTTGTTCAGGCACAGTTGCATGTGGGTTATTACCGGCTCTATGGAGCCTACAATAGAGGCGCAAAGTTACGTATTACTTAAAAAGAGCGACGGGAGCGACGTAAAAAAAGGAGACGTTATAACGTTTTTGTGCAACAAACAAGGCTCGCAGATGTATGGCAAACTCGTTACGCACAGAGTTTATGACGTTACCGAGGGCGGCTCGTTTTTGACAAAAGGCGATAGCATTTATTCGGGCGTTGACGATTGGACGGTGGCTCAGAGCGACGTGGTCGGTGTATACGTCAAGAATTTAAATGCGCTTACGTTTATAGGTAGGTTGTTTTTCAGAGGCTACGGCTTAATTTTGTGCATAGCGTTGTTTGCCTTTTTGTGCGCATTTTGCTATATTCCCGGCATCGTGGCGGGAATTAAAGAGGCTCAGAAGGAAAAAGAGGATGAACGTCGCCGCCAAATCGATTTGCTTGTAAAGGAAGAAGTAGAGAGGCTTAAGGCGGAAAACGGTAATTTAACGTCGGACGCATCGGCAGACAGTCAAAAAAAATCGTAGTCGGGCGGTCGATTTTAGTGAAATTTGTTCAATGGGGTGCAAAACGCCGCTTATCGGCATCAAATCGTTGACATTTGAGATTTACGAGTATAAAATAATAAAGGGGGATGAGTCCATGTTTGAAAAACTAAAGCTAAAGAAGCAATACAAAAAGTGTTTGCTTGAGATAGAGCAGCTCGAGGCGAAAAGAGCAAGACCGCAAGCTGCCATAGTAGAGGCAATATTGACTAATTCTACTCCGTCCGACGACGATACCGATTATTTTAATATGTACACCCAAGAAATAAACAAACGAAGAGAACGGCTGAGAGAGATCAAAGCAAAGCTCGACAACGTTTAATTGGTAAAATATGATTGTTTTTTTGAAAAAACACGGCGCCGAAATACTTTTTGCGGTTATTATTTTCGTTTGCTTGATTTTTTTGTTTAATATCGTAGTTTTGCTCCGACAATATTCCGTCGGCGTAGACAATCAAGCAAAGGATAACGCCGAACTTTATACTTTTAAGCAACGGCTGTTGGTGGATTATTGTGTAGACGATACGCTAGGTACCGCCGACGTGGCAGCCGGTTTTTTTGCCGACTGTGAGAGCGACGAAGATATTTTTGCGGCTATAGACAGAGTAAACGCTTATTTGAGCGGAAACAAGTACTTTAAACAGCTGAGGTACATAGCGGACGGAGAAGAGTACTATAGATACAACATCGCCGTCGAAAGAAATATTATATCCGATTGCGATGCTGGATTGACTCAACCGATTCGACTTGATAATCAAACGTGTTTTGCGTTTATTGCGTCCGTGCCTACCGGAAGAGTAAGTAAAATAGGTTTGATTTTTAATAAATCCATTGTAACAGATTCGTTTAGCGACCTTTATAAAACAATCGAAGATAAATTCGTTTATCCGGAGTTTGCAGTGCTTTGCACTCTTGACGGCAGAATTCTTCAATCGGTCGACGAAGGGGAAAAGTTCCCGATAAGCGCCACTTTCTCGGATACGTACGGGACTATTCTCGGAGACAGCGACTATAGAAAAACGCAGGCGCTTTTTTTGAAAGAAGGTTCGGAGATTGTTACGTACGGCTCGAACAAATACGTAGTTACTGCGCTTAAGTCCAACGGATTGGTAATAAGCGCATTTTATAACGTAAACAAAATTTACGGCGAAGGATACGAACTCATAGGTAGCATTTGGGCGACGATGATCGCATTCTTTCTGATGATGATAACGGTAGCCGTATCGTTTATTCTTAACAGACGTAAAATCGCAAAACGTATATATGAAATCGGCGCAATAAATCCCATCCTAAATTGTCCGACTTTACTGAAATTCGAACGTGATACTCAGGAAATTCTCGAAAGGAATAAGGCCACTCAGTTTGCGATTATCGTAGCTAAGATAAATAACTTTAACTTTATTATGGAGAAGTTCGGCGAATATGCAAGCTCTGATTTGCTTAAGTATGCGAGAAACATGTATAAGCATGCGCTTGTAATAGACGAAACTTACGCCTATATCGCAGACGGAGAATACGCCTTGCTTATGCACTACAAAGATAAACAGGCTCTTATCGACAGACTTAATTCCGTTTATTTGTCTATAGGCAACTATTCGGGCTTCGACGACTACAAGATTAAGATAACTTACAGTATCTACGAGGTGGAGCAAAACGTAGCTCAGTCCGTGCCGAGAATGATAGACAAGGCAATGGTCGTTAAGGATTCGTCCAAAGAAAATAAAAGTCTGGTAACATACAATTTTTACAGCGACGTTTTGCGCAGCGACTTCCTTAAAAAAGCCGAAATCGAAGGCAAAATGGAGAGTTCGCTGAAAAACAGAGAGTTTTGGGTTTTTTATCAGCCTAAGTACAACATCGTTAAAAAAAGAATGGACGGCTGTGAATTGCTTATTCGATGGTTCGATTCGTCCATAGGCGATTACCGCTGTCCCGACGAATTTATGCCGTTGTTCGAGGTAAACGGCTTTGTCGTAAAAATTGACAGATTTGTATTTTACAGAGCTTGCGAAGATATATCTCAGGCTATAGAAAAGGGACAAAAAGTTTATCCGGTATCCGTCAATGTTTCCAGAGTAACGGCTACTCAAGGCGACTTTGTCGATTACTACGCTAAGATAAAAAAGAAATTCGCCGTTCCGGATAAGTTTATCACGCTTGAGTTTACGGAGAGTTTTGCGTACGAAAATAACGAGTATCTCGCTTACACGGTCAAGCGGTTAAGACAAAACGGTTTCAATTGTTCTCTCGATGACTTCGGTACCGGATATTCGTCGTACAATACGCTTAAAGCGCTCGAAATAGACGAAATCAAATTGGACAAATTCTTTCTTACGGACGGAATATCTCGGCAGAGAGATTATATGTTGCTAAAAAGCGTAATTCAGCTTGTCAAAGATATGGGCATGAAGGTCACTCAAGAAGGAGTGGAAACGCAAGCAGACTACTATAAGCTCAAAAAACTCGGATGTGAGGTAATACAGGGATATTATTACGCCAGACCTATGAAGTATACCGAGTATTGCAAGTTTTTGGAAAACGACGATTTCGATCCCGAAACGGGGAGAGGTATAGTCGAGAAAGCTTAACAATAAAGCAGTTAAAATAATAAGCGGTTATAACGAAAAAACGTATTTGCATGTCAAATGCGTTTTTTTGCACAATAAGTTGTTTTAGGGCTAAAAATGACGGTAAATAATAGTATAACATGCAGGTCTTGACATAACTTTTTTGATATGATACAATATTAATAGTATAGTGCGTATAATTAGTATAGTGCGTATAATCGAATATGTAATTATACGTAATTATTGGCAACAAGGAGAAGAAAATGAGTAGAATAGATTTGAAGAAGGCGAAAAGATGGCGCACTTGGCAAATTGCTCTTTGCATAATTGCAATAGTCGTTGCGGCAGGTGCGATAGCGATGTTTTTGGTAAATTATCAAGAGTATGTGAATCAACAGGTATCGTCCGGAAACGGTGAAAATTCTTTGGAAGACGCATTGGGAGCTTTGGCTTTTGCAATATTGCTTGTCATTCCTTTTGCCGTTCAGATTATAGTTTCAGGACTGCTGATTGTCTGTCTGATAGTAGCTATGTCAAGCATGGCAAGCAGAGGATATGCAAGGAAGAGAGACGTTGTAGACATGATTGTTTGTAAATACATTTTCCTGGTGCCGAGCATATTGATATTTGTGTTGTTCTTTACTCGCTATTCGATTCCTATGTTTATAATGCATGCGCTGGTAATAGGTACTCTTATATTCGACTATATTTACCCGGTCGATGACTGTGTTGACGCATTTAAAGAGGCGAAGACGGTTAAAGCGAAAGTTCAAGAAAACAGTAACGATTTGCCGGAGAATACGCAAAGCGACGAGCAAAATCCGACAGATATGCCTGAATAATTTTTTAAGAGGGGTAGTATATGAAAAAGCTGTTCGCATTAATATTGATAGCGACTGTCGCCGCATGGGGATTTGTTCCGTCGGTAGCATACGGAGAGAGCGCAATCGACACAAGCGTCTCATCGAGACCGGAGTTTTCTGAGACTGCGACTGCGTATACGATTATGCCCGTAGGGGATACGGAGTTGGACCTATCTTACGCTTCGATTCAAATAAGCAATAGCGAAATTCGATCGGTTTCTTCCCGCGGCTACTACGACAAAGCGGACGTAACGTTTAAGTACGACGTAAAAAATTCTACCGCAACCGACATTACTCAAAAGTTTGCGGTACCGAGTAAAGGTAATTCGCAGATAGACGTTGTAAGATGCGGCGACGCTTATGTAGAGCTGAAAGAACGTATTTCTTATATAGGCGAAGATTATGACCTATTAAAAGCGTTAGAGAGATTAAATCGAAACGAGCCTTCGCTGAAAATAGAAGGGGTAAAGTGCTTTACGTTTTTGGTTAGCGGAGTAGAAGCCGCTCAAAGGATGTATGTCGAATTGCCTACGGATTCGAGCAATTTGTACGCTGCGATTTATTCCGAGAACAAGGTGGCTGCGATAACCGAAAACAGCGTGGGATTCGGAATCGACGGCGACGGTAATCCTACCCGATATGTCACTGTAGCTTTTTTTAAGACAACCGACGGTAATTACGGCAGCGCTTCGCCCAAACTTATTTGCGTTTCGGAGGTAAATCCTCAAAACGTAGAGGTAAGAGAGGTAGGTAGCTACGACATGAGTATAGACGATTACGCCGAATTATTTAACTCGAGCGTCGACAACAAAGAAGATTGGAAGAATGCTTTTATCGATGCAATTGCGAACAAAGACGGTTCGCTTATGGAAAATCCTCAAAGTGAGAGAGTTTGCGAGTGGAAAGAGTTTTCCGTTACGGTTCCCGCAGGCAAAACAGCGGATATTGAGGTAAATGGTTCGGCAGGAGTGTTGCGAATGTACATGGGCGGATATATACATTCGTTGGGTTTTTCGGTTGTAGGCGCAAAATTATGGAAATCCACTATGAGCGCACAATGCCGTGTAGATACCGAGTATTACTTGATAAACTCCGATGTCGAATGGAAAAAGACCGATGACGGCTACGAATTCGATTTCGATTACAAAGATCGATACGTTTCGTTTGTGCTAAGTAGTGACAAAGATCCGTTCGGTTGCGATATCGACCTGACTGCGATTTTGCTTTTGCCGTTATTGATACTGCTTCCTTACGTTGCCGGCATAATATTTTTAATTGTGTATTTTTGCGGTAAACGTCGAAAGAAAGCAAAGGCGACGGTATCAGCAGGCTGCGGACGTCAATCCGACGTTACGGATGAGACAGAGTCCGGTAAAGGGAAAATGAGTTCGGGTCAAAGCGAAGACGAAAATTAAATCGATATAACGTACAAAAAAAACGATAACGAAATTATGTGTTCGTTATCGTTTTTTTCGTATGGTGCGATTATAACGTTATTTGTTACGCATAATAGTTTTGATGGATGCCAACGAACTGTTAAACGAATTTGCCACGAAAGACGTAGTCGTAAAAAGAGAAATAAAACTATCCGACGGAAACGTGACGTTACTTATAAACACCGATCTTTCGGACTCCAAAGCCTTGCGTGAGATAATATCCGCAACGGAAAAGGCGGGAAAAACGAGCAAAGTAAGTGCGTTTTTGCCTTCGGTCGAAGTCCGCACGATAGAGGAAAAATGCGAAGCGATGGAGTCGTTGCTTGCCGGCGATGCATTGCTGTTTTGCGATCGAACGTATGCGATAAACGCACGCAAATACGAAAAAAGAGCGATAGCCGAGCCACCTACCGAAACGGTGATGAGAGGTCCGAGAGAAGGATTTATCGAGGATCTTAAGACTAATCTTTCGCTTGTAAAACGCAGACTGCGAACGCCTGCTCTGGCGGTGGAAAAAATGAGAATAGGACGTATAAGTTCCACTACGGTGGCTATGGTTTACTTGTCTACTGTGGCTTCGCCTAAGATGATAGAAATGGTGCGCAGAAGACTCAGAAGCGTGGACATAGACTGCGTTACCGATAGTTATTATCTTAGGCCGCTTATAGAAGAACATCCGTACTCAATATTTTCGCAAAGCGGCGTAAGTGAAAAACCGGACGTAGTGTGCGCTAAACTTGCCGAGGGACGAGTCGCAATAATAGTGGACGGCTCGCCCACGGTAATAACAGTGCCTTTTTTGATGATAGAAGACTTTCAAAGCAGCGAAGACTACTACGAGCGTAACGTGTTTTCTTCTTTTCTGCGAATTTTGCGTTTGATATCGCTGGTTACCGGGATTTTGCTACCCGGATTTTACGTTGCGCTTCAAATGTTTCATCAAGAGGTAATACCGGTCAGATTTTTGGTTACGCTTATAAATGCGATAGAGGGCATACCGCTTCCGCCGTTGAGCGAGGTTTTGTTTGTGCTTATATTGTTTGAGATAATACGAGAAGCGAGCGTTCGTATGCCGAGAGCGGTCGGTATGGCTATGAGTATAGTGGGAGCTTTGGTGCTTGGCGAAACTGCGGTAAAGGCCGGTATGATAAGTTCTCCGGCGGTAATGATAGTAGCTTTAAGCTCGATTTCGCTTTACACCGTACCTAACCAAGTAGGGACTATGAGTCTTATCCGCATCATAATGCTTATTGCCGGCGGATGGTTCGGTTTTTTGGGCTTGCTCATTGCAACCGTGGTAATTTCGCACAGACTTGTAACGTTAGATAATTTCGGCGTAGCGTATATGGCTCCGTTTGCGCCTAATGTAAAAAGCGATTTAAACGACTCTTTGGTTCGAGCTCCGATAAATACCATAAAAACACGTCCTCGTTCTATACCCAATATCAATCATACGAGGCAAGGAGGCGCAAGATGGAAAAAGCGGTAAATTCAAAACAAATGACAGCTTTGATTTTTATGTCTGTTATGGCATTAAAAATATTTATGGTTCCCGGTTTGTTTTTGATTTATGCAGGCAGAAACGGGTGGATACCTATGTTGATTTTCGTTTTGATAGAGTTGTCGGAAATTCTGCTCGTATTGATTGCTATAAAACTTAATCCCGGCAAAACCTTTTTGCAGGTAATGCAGAGCGTCTTTGGCAAGATTGTAACCAGGATTATATTGGCGGTAATTATAGTCATACTTTTTATAAAGCTCGTATTGATGCTTGGCGAAGTAAGAATGTTTTTTAGTACGTCCACTTTGGGCAGCGTGGACTTCGGAGTGTCGCTTGCGGCATTGCTTGTAGTGTTTGTGCTGTTTTCGCTTAAGGGTTTGCGGTCGTTCGCTCGAATGGCACAGTTGTTCTTTCCCTTCGTTGTAGGTGCGCTCATACTGCTTTTTATGCTGACTATAAAAAATTTGGATATAAGCGGACTGATGCCGTTAGAGACCGAAGGTACCGGCGAGTGTTTGCGCCTTTTTCCGTTGTGGTTCGGAGACGTTGCAGTGCTGCTTGTATTTACAGGCGAGGTAAAATCCGAAAAAAAATTTATAGCAAGAAACATGCTTTATGCCGCAGTTTCTTCGGTTGCGGTAATGTATTTTGCTATAGTCATGTTTGCCACTTACGGCGATTATCCTTCTATAATCGAATATGGACATAATTTAAGCAATATGGTTTTGTATTCGTCGGGCAGCTATTTGTACGGAAGGTTCGATATTCCCGTGTTTTGCATATGGATAGTATCGGTGTTTATACAAATGTTTATAAGTTTTTATGTAATAGCCGAATTCCTGCGAATTATCTTCGGAGCCAAAAAGATAGTTTGGTTTTCGATTGCCGCCGCTGCCGTGCTTATGGTAATGTGCGAGCTGTTCTTTTCGGACAAAAGCTCTTTGCTGAGTCTTTGTACGGGGTGGCCTCGATATATATGTATATTTACGGAGGTGTTGCTTCCGCTTATCCTGATAACGGCGTCTTTGATAAAAAGGAGGAAGCATGTACAAGAAAAAAACGCTGATATATAAAATAGTGTTGATTGTATTCGCTTGTTTGGTGTTCGTATTTCCGGCAAGAGATAATGCGAGCATAGACGACAAAGCTCTTGTAAGCGTTATGGCACTTGACGCAAAAGGCGAAGAGCTTATAATGACGATCGAACTCATCGTGGCTACGCAAAAAAAAGAGGGCGGAGCGGAGTTGCTTACTATAAATTCAACCGGAGCCGATTGCCCCGAGGCGTTAGCCAATTTGGCAAAGATGTCCGGAACCGAAATGGAACTGTCTCATTGCGGCGTAATGATTATAGGCGAGCAATTAAGCAAAAAGGGATTTAGCGAGCATCTCGACTATTTGCTGTCCGCCGGGTACATCAGTCCGCAAATAACATTGCTAACCTGTGACGGTGAAGCGACGGAATTTATGGAAAAACTTAACGAATTTTCTATGGTAAACGGCTCGGGACTTAATGACGTAATAAATTTTTCGGACAAGTCGGCGTTTGTTAATGTTACTTCCGCATTGAATTTTTTGTCGGAAACCAATCTTCCGAGTTCTTCCTGCACTGTGCCGATCGTAGCGTTTGACGGGAAAGCTTACGGCGGAATAAGCGGTAACGGGGATGGCGGCGGAAACTCAAAAGCACCGATGCTTGCGCCTATCGAACGGGCTGCGTTATTCAAAAACGGGGTGCGAGTCGGCAAACTGAGCGAAGAGGCGACTAAGGGCATAACGGTTTTCGACAAAAAAAGCGACAGCGGATTTTTTGAGATATCCGATATTGTCTTAGACGAAGAAAAGATAGATTCCGTTCCTACCGAAATAAGGAACAAAAGTTTTTCTTTAAAAGCAGACCTAGGCGACGCTCCCACCGTTACTATAGAGGTCGGGTTTGTTTTGGAAACTCAGACGAGGGCGGCTGTCGCAAGGACAGATAAGGATATAAACGACGCTAAAATAAAAAAAGCGATGCAAAAGCGAGCCGAAGAGATGGTTAAGGAACGCATCGAAAGAGCTTTGACGGAGTGTCGTTCTTTCGATTGCGACGCTTTGGGGCTGCAAAACGCTTTTTATAAGCAAAGTGGCAAGCAATACAAATTTTACGGAAATAAAGAAGATTTGTTGCATAATGTGCAAATTAAATATAAAATAAATACAAAAATTGTGTAAATCTTTTTTAGGCAGTTGACGATTCAAAACGGGAAATGTTAAAATAAGTAAGAAACTAAAATAAGGAGAAAATTATGAAACCAACTTATATTCCCGAACCGTTTCGTATTAAGAGCGTAGAGCCTCTTAAGATGTTGACGAGAAAAGAAAGAGAAGAAAAGATTAAGGCTGCACATTATAACCTTTTTGGTCTTAACGCTCAAGACGTTTATATCGACTGTCTTACCGACAGCGGCACTAACGCTATGAGTACCAATCAGTGGGCAGGCGTTATGCTCGGCGACGAGTCGTATGCGGGTGCTGTTAGCTATCAGCACGTTATAGAGTCGGCTACGGATATTTTCGGCATGCCTTATATTCAGCCCGTTCACCAAGGCAGAGCAGCCGAAAAAGTTTTGCTTCCCATTCTTTTGGAGGGTAAAAAATACGCTATAGCCAACATGTTTTTCGATACGACCAGAGCGCATACCGCTTTGGCAGGTTCTATACCCATCGACTGTGTAAATGCAGATGCATTGGATACTTCGGTCAGAGCTCCGTTTAAGGGCAATATGGACTGTGAAAAATTAAAGAGACTTATCAAAGAGTACGGTGCAGAGAATATAGGCGTTATCGTAATGACTATAACCAATAACTCCGCAGGCGGTCAGCCGGTATCCGTTGCTAACATCAGAGAAGCAAGTAAAATCGCAAAAGAAGCAGGCATACCCTTTATGATCGATGCGGCTCGTTATGCCGAAAACTCTTGGTTCGTTAAGATGAGAGAGCCCGAGTTTAAAGACGCTTCCGTTAAAGAGATTATCAGGGCATGCTTCGATTGCGCAGATTATTTTACGATGTCGTCCAAGAAAGACGCTATAGTAAATATGGGCGGTTTGATCGGTACTCGAGATGCTAAGGTATTCGAAAAGATTAAGCAGCGTTGTATTTCGTTTGAAGGTTTTATCACTTACGGCGGTATGTCGGGCAGAGATCTCGAAGCTTTGGCAATCGGCCTTAAGGAAGGTATCGAAGAAGATTTCCTTCGTTATCGTATCGGTCAGCTCGAATACCTCGGCGCTCGACTCGACGAAGAAGGTATCCCGTATCAGGCTCCCGTAGGCGGACACGCAATCTTTATCGATGCGAAAAAACTTCTTCCGCATATTCCTTGGTATCAGTATCCTGCGCAGGCTCTTGCTGTAGCAATGTACGTAGAAGCCGGCATCAGAGGCTGCGATATCGGTTCTTATATGCTTGACAGAGATCCTGTTACGCATAAAGAGCAGCAATCGGCGTTCGAATTCACTCGTTTCTGTATTGCTCGCAGAGTTTACACCAGAGCGCATCTTGACGTAATCATCGACGCACTTGTCGAAGTTAAAAAACATGCAAGCGAGATAAAGGGACTTAAAATAGTTGAAGAAGCTCCCGTACTTCGCCACTTTACAGGTAAACTCGAATACGTTGACTAATTTTATTGCAAAAATCGAAACGACGAATTGCCGACGAGATTATTCTCGCCGGCAATTTTTTATGCGCCGGAGGCAAAAACGAACTTTTAAAAAATACCATGTTATTTTTATCTTTGAGTATTCAAATAAATAACGCAAAGTATTACGTTCACAAGAAGCGAGATTATTTTTCTTAGCATATACAATATCGCCGTTATAACAAAAAATCACGGAAATTTGTTGATTTGAGTTGTATAATATGTTACAATATACGATGTCATATCGGACGTATCTGAGGAGGATGTAATGAAAACGTTTGTAAGAATTGTGGCAATAATGCTTATAGCTTCCGTAATATCGACTGTATCGATGGTAGGAACAAATAGTGTGGCTTATGTTACGGGCGGCGGTATTTACGACGTTACCAAAGGCACTGTATTGCCTAACGAGTCGTCGCTCGATCTCGATTTTGCCGCCGACGAAGAAGTGGGAATAATCGTCAGATTAGGCGACGGTATGGCAGACGTTTATGCGTCGGAAGACAGGGAAGAAGAGTTCGCCTCCTTTTTGACCGGAAACAGTGCCGCTTTAAAAATGCGCAGACTCGCTTCTGTTAGAGAAAATGTAAAACGTATGTCAAAAAAAGCTGCGCCTTCCTTACAAATCGTTTCCGATTACTCCGCTGTTTTCAACGGATTTTCGGCTAAGGTAAATTACGGCGAAATAGAAAATATTCTTTCGGTAGAAGGAGTTGTCGAAATCGAACTTGACGAGGCATATTGCAGTATCGACGATTTGGAATCGATTATCCCTACCGAGGATACTGCAGGCGACGAAACGAACGAAAATGCCTGCGCTTCCGATGATTCTTCGGCTACTCCGTCCGGCACCGATGCGCTTCGTATAAACGACAACAACATTATAGATACAAGCTCCCTTGCGCAAAAGGGAGAAGGTCAGGTTATAGCTATTCTAGATACAGGAATAAATTACAATCACGAAGCCTTCAACGCAAGAGCTGTAAATACGGAAACAGCTAAGATAAAGGGAGCGGATTATTATACGAGCAAGCTCGTTTCTTCTTTGACAATAGCTAAAGACGACGGATTCGACGCTGCCGGTTTGTTTAAGAACAACAAAATCGTATTTTCTTACGACTACGCCGATCGAGACGGTGACGCTACATTAGCGGTGAATTCGGATCACGGATTGCATGTAGCGGGCATTGCAGCAGGAAACAATAACAAAATAGGCAGTTCGAAATTTGTCGGTGTAGCTCCGTCGGCGCAGCTTATGATATTTAAGATATTCGAAGACAAAAGCGAGTACACAACCGTAAGCATATACAGCAGCGCAATAGAAGATGCTGTAAAGTTGGGTGCCGACGTTATTAACTTAAGTATAGCTTCCAGCTCACAGGGTTTTGCGAAGTCATCCATTTTGGATAAGACCATGGCTGCGGCAACGGCTGCAGGCGTTAATGTAATTGCCGCCGCAGGAAACAGCGGTAGAGCATCAAAAAACTGGTATTCGTCGAAAATGGGCATATCCGATTTGCCGGATACGGCTACAGTAGGCTCGCCGGCAAGTGCCGAAGATATGATGGCGGTAGCAAATTTTTCCGCCGATAAAAAGAATTCGTCGAGCACTTCGTGGGGACCTAACAGCGAGCTTATGCTGAAGCCGGAAATAGCTTCCCTCGGTTCGTCTGTAAAATCGGCTATAGCAGGTTCGACGTCGGCGTATGGGGCAAAAAGCGGAACATCAATGGCGTCACCTTCGGTAGCCGGACATGCGGCGATAATGAGACAGGTAGTTAAAGAACGATGGCCGGACTTAAGCGGAGCAGAGTTGGTAAAACGAATAAACGAACTTCTTATGTGTACGGCGACCGTTTGCGGAAGCGGTGCTCCGTATTCGCCGAGAGTACAAGGTGCAGGATTCGCCAATATCCGGCAGGCAATAAGAACGACTGCTTATTTGAGCGTGGACGGGTGCAAAAAGCCCAAGATTGAGCTTGGCGACGATCCCGAGAAGAATGGAGTGTACAAATTTAAGTTTAACGTAAATAACTTCGGAACGGACACGGTTACGTATTCTTTGTCGGCAAAGGCAAGTACCGAGCTTACATACAACGGCGAAATGTACTACGTAGACGAAACATTGGATAAGACGGTGGCGATTGTATCGCAGAGTATAAAAGCCGTTTTTGAATCGGAAGGCGAAACGATAACTTCCGTAAGCGTACCCGGCGGCGAAAGTAGGACGATAAACGTAACGTTGTCGCTTCCGTCAAGCGAAGACGAAGAAATTAACAGATTAGCGGCTTTTCGTAACGGCATGTTTGTAGAAGGCTTCGTGTATTTAACGGGTTCGGCATCCGTAGCAAATCTCAACATTCCGTTTTTAGGTTTTTACGGCGATTGGAACGAAGCTTCTGCGTTCGATTACACAATATACGATGACTGCGACGGAAAACTTCACGACGGCGCCTTATACGCTGAATTTGCCGATAAAGATAATAACGTTCAACTCCGTGCCTTGGGTAAGTTTGCGTATCCGTACGACACCGTAGCATATACCGATAGTCAAAATAAAATTTTAAGCGGGGATAAGAAAAAACTTGCAATAAATTATAGCTATCAAAACAATCAAACTTACAATCTCAGCAGTCTTAAATACTTCAAAACGGCTTTATTACGTTCGGTAAACACTGCTTATATGCAAATAGAAGATGCGGATACCGGAGAAGTGTACTGGACGGCTGGAAAAAACGACGGTGTGCGTAAAGTTGCGCGAAGCTACGCAAAAAATGCGAAAAACGGGTTGTGGACGTTGTCTGCTCCGTTCACTCCGGGCGAGTTTGATTGCGGCGGCTGTACATTGCCGAGCGGTACGGTACTAAGCGTCAAAGCGAAAGCGACTTCGGTGTACGATAACGACTTTTTCGGTAACGAACCGGATATGAAAGTTACCGTCGATTACGAAAAACCGATGCTTAGCAGCGCAAAAATAAACGGTAATAATATAACTTTGGACGTAGTCGATAATCACTATGTTCAAGCCGTAAAACTTTATTGCTTAAGCAACGGCAATTTGGTAAGTGCAAACGGCAATGACTTTTATACGCCTGTATTCGGGGACGGAGCCGGAGAAAACGCGTCGGTAGATATCCCGGTATCGTCTTTCGAAAATACGGTAAGGTCTTCGGACGACCAGAAGCTTTACGTTTGCGTTATAGATTATGCTTTTAACGAATCCGTGTTTGCTATAGAAGATGCGCTGACTTTTACCGAAAAGACGTTTAATTACGCAACGTCCGGTGGAAAATACGAGGCGGCTGCCGACAGATATGCTAACTATACTAAAGTCGCATACGACGGGGCTACTTACGCAAATAGCGGCGACGGCAAGCTTGTTCTTCTTTCGTATGGCGGTTCCAAAGAAAGTTTAACGGTCAAAGAAGGAACCACGAGAATACACGAAGGAGCGTTTGCTTCACCGTCGCTGAAAACCGTGACTTTACCGAGTTCGCTTAAGCGTATCGGCTACAACGCTTTCGCAAAATGTCCGATGCTTCAAAAAATAGAGTATGACGGGGACAGAGCGCCTACGCTCGAAGTGCCTTTTTCGGCATTTGCAGTCGGGGATCATCCTTATCCGTCACTGACAAGCATAACGATAGACAAACGTAACGTCGCAGACGGATTCGACTTCGTAGCATGGCAGGGAGTTGCCTTTGGCGAAAGAACCTGGACGTCAGAATTTTACAGCGACGGCAAACTTGTGTCTGCTCAAAACGGAGATATGTCGCAGGAGGCTGTTCCGCCCGAAATAGAAAAAGAAGGTTACGAATTTTTGGGTTGGTTTGATGACGAAGGCGTAAAAAAAGAAACGTTCTTCTTCGGCAGCGGCAAAGCTATCGCAAAGTGGAAAGCAATTTATTACGATATTTCTTTCGAAGTTGGAGAAGGCTCGCCCGTAGCTTCGGCAAAGTTTAAGTTTGGCGATAAAATTCCCTCTTCCGTTCGTAAAGGGTATACGTTAAAGTGGTACGACAGTGAGCATGGCGGCAGCGAAGTAACGTTCGTTCCTTCGAGAAGTTGTACTCTTTACGCAAGATGGACTCCTATAGTAAGCAAGGTGAAAATAAACGGAGAGCAAGAGCAAAAAGAATTTGCTTACGGCGACAGGGTCGCTTTGTCAGACGTTACGCCGGTTAAGCAAGGATACGTGCTGCTCGGATTGTATAAGGACTACAAGTTTACGGAGGTAGCCGAGGACTTCGATATGCCGGACGCCGACGTCGTTTTGTACGCTAAGTGGATAAAAGAATACGTAACCGTAACGTATGACGCAATGAACGGCGAAAATCCCGACGTTATAAGGTATCGTTATGACGAACAACGAAATTTGCCCGTTCCGAAAAGACGAGGATATACTTTTGTCGGATGGTTTGTTGACGCCGACTGTACTATATCGTACGACGGCAGCGGCGAAGAAGATGTGACCGTTTACGCCGCATGGGAGAAAAATGGCTTATTTGACTGTGCAACCGTAAATTTTGGCGGGCTTACTTTTGTAGGAATATTTGCCGTAACTATGTGCGGAATAGCCGTAGTTTTGCAAAGGCGACGTGGCAAGGTCAGCGCTAATCGATAATAGAGAAGGTATCAATAGTGGAAACAATTGTAAAAAAAACGATAGTAGCCATAGGCGGCGGTTCTATTAAAGACAAAACGACGATAGCTGCCGACAGATATATAGCCGAACTTATCAAACGACGAGCTGCAGGCGGAAGAGGCTGCGCTTTGTTTTTGGGAACGGCGAGTCATGACAGTATGCCGTATTTTAACAGTTTTCGTAAGACGTATACTTCGATTTTTGACATAAAGGCGGAAGTAGGGTTGCTTGTGTACGGCGAAAACGATTTTGAAAACATAAAAGCGAAATTCGATAAAGCGGACTGCGTATATGTGGGCGGCGGCGATACGAAGTTTATGCTTGACGTTTGGAAACAGAAAGGAATAGACACGCTTATAAAGGACGCTTATGAAAGGGGCGTTATATTGTGCGGGCTTTCGGCAGGTGCAGTTTGTTGGTTCGATACGGCTTACACCGATTACGACATGATGAGAGGAGAAAGCAGCGAATACAAACTGCTGCCTGCGTTAGGTTATCTGAGGGGCGTTGCGTGTCCGCATTACGACGAACGCCCGGAGTTCGATTCGGTTGCCCGAAATTTTTCGCCCGCTTACGCAATAGGTAATGACAGTTTTGTAGTGTTCGAGGACGGAGAGCCGATTAAATACGAAGGAAATGCAAGGAGGCTAAACTGATGAAGGCGGTTGTGCAAAGGGTAAAAAGCGCAGTTCTCAATGTAGACGGAAATGTCGTTAGCGCAATAGATAAGGGACTGTGCGTTTATTTAGGCGTGGAAAAAGGAGATGTATCGACTTCGGCGGATTATTTGGTAAAAAAAATCGCAGCAATGAGGATATTTGAAGACGATAACGGAAAGATGAATTTGTCGGTTATCGATGTAGGCGGTGAAGTATTGTTTATTTCGCAATTCACATTGTGCGCCGATACGAGCGGCGGTAACAGACCGAGTTTTATCGGAGCGGAAGTCCCTGAAAAAGCAAAAGCGATGTACGATTACGCAGCCGTCAAGATGAACGAGCTGGTTTCTACCAAAAAGGGCGTATTCGGCGCAGACATGCAGATAATTCAACATAATGACGGTCCGATTACCATAGAGCTTCAAAAAATATAATGTATTTGCGCTGCCGCAGCAACGGCGGCGTTTTTTATGCCGATTATACGCCGGAAATCTGTATAAAAGAATAGTCTTATAGCTATTAATCTTTATTTTTCGGCATAATGTCGATATGTATCTATATTAATTTGATTTTATTGTAAAAGTTGTGACGGTTTTTTAGTTTTTTGGCAAAATTGTACTAATTTGAGTCGTAGGCATAAGGATGAAAAAAAAGTTACAATAAACCGCTTGTATTTTTGTGATATGTGTGTTATACTAAATTCGTAGGATTATAGTGTATAGGTAAAAGTGTATTTTATCGACTACGGAGGAGCCTGTATGGGTTGGTACTACGCCATTGCTGCTGCGTCGTGCATAATCAGCTTATGTGCGATGAGGTTGCTGAAAAACAAAAGAGAGCTTGTACTTAAGGTGATGGCGGGAGTGCTGGTCGGCTTGTTTTTTTTCCGTTACCTCGGAGGAGAATTTGTCATAACCGATACGATAGGACTTAATCGTTATTCACCTTTCGGCGCAACCGGCGCAACGAAAACCGCATTGTCCCTGATAGTTTTGTGGCTTACGTTTGCCATAGAAATCGTCGTTTTTTCCTATCCGTATTACAAAGATAAGATAAAGAGTTTGTCGGTAATAATGCATTATTTCGCACCTGTTGCAGCTATAGCCGCAGCGGCGACTATTCCTTGGATTTGTACGGCTATGGACGGTACGAAAGCGTCCTCGTTATATTGGAGAGACGTTTTGTACGCCGTAGAAGTAGGCGTACTCTTTGCTTATGTTGCTAGCGAAGTTGTTTTCGGAATAACGGAAGGCAAAATAAAAACCGATCGAAGGCAATTTGCGGTGGCTTCGGGCGTATTCGGTTTGATGTTGTTGTCGGCTTTGCCGTCTTATGCCATACAAGTGTTGTTCGGCTACGGCAGTCCTACCATATTGATTAAAGAATTCTCGATATATCATCGAATCGTATTGTATGCGGCTATATTGTTGCCTTTTGCAGTGCATTTTGCATTAAGGAAGCAAGATTACGATCACAGAAGATATGCGCTTACTTTTTGGTCTGTAGCGGCGCTTATCTCGTACTGCTACAAAGTAACTGTATTATCCATAGCCGATTTGAGTTCGTGGCCGTTGCATCTATGCAATACAGCCATGTTTATCGTTCCTGTCTGCCTTATGTTCAAGTGGGACAAGCTGTTCTACTTTACGTTATTCATTAATGTAATGGGTGCGTTTTTGGCAATGGTTATGCCTAATACGGGGGATACTGCCAATTATCTATCCGTAGGCGTTATAAACTTTTGGGTAAATCATTATTGTGCGTTCTTTATGCCCGTGCTTATGTTGTCGTTGCGAATTTTTTCGAGACCCAAGCTTAAGCAATTTATATATTCGTTAGTCGCATTTGCGCTGTATTACGTGTTGATATTGTTTGTTAACGCCTGGTGTAGCAATTACAATCCCGACGTAGACTTTTTCTTTACCAACAGCGACTTTATTGCCGAAAAGTTAGGACAATGGGCAGAAGATCTTCGTAATACGGTATGGTCGTTTAATATAGGCAAAAACAAGATGGTATTTTACCCCGTGTATCAGATGCTTTTCTTCCTTGTATACGTCGTAATTTCTTTGGCAATGTGGTTTTTGTACGAACAGGCGTTTGAAATAGCCGATCTTTATACGGAGATAGGGGTAAGAAATAAAAAAATAAAGGCAGACAGGCTTGCGCTCGAAGTAAAACTTGCGGGGAGGAGTAGTATGGAACCGATGAATCCGGAAGGAAGCAACAAACTTATTCTTAAAAATTTTTCCAAGCGTTATTCTACCAGCGACGTTTATGCGGTAAAAGATGCCTGTCTAATGATAGACGGCGGACAGATATTCGGATTTTTGGGACCCAACGGCGCAGGTAAATCCACCATAATCAAAAGCATAGTGGGTATTCAAACGATTACCGAAGGTAGTATCGAAGTGTGCGGCTACGACGTGGAAAAACAACCGGTAGGCGCAAAAAAACAAATAGGATTCGTTCCCGATCATTATGCTCTCTATGAAAATCTTACAGGCAGAGAATACATCAATTACATTGCCGATTTGTACGACGTAAGCGAAGAAGAGCGAAGCAAGCGTATCGAAGAGTACGTGACGAGATTTTATCTCAGTCAGGCGTTTGACAATCCGATGAAGACGTATTCACACGGAATGAAACAGAAAATCGCAATTATGGCTGCGCTTGTACACGAACCCAAAGTCTGGATACTTGACGAACCTTTGACCGGTCTCGATCCGGAGAGCATCTGGCAGGTAAAGGAGTGCATGAAAGCTCATGCCGAAAAGGGTAATATAGTGTTCTTTTCCAGCCACATCATAGACGTGGTGGAGAGAATTTGCGATAGAATAGCGATAATCAAAAAAGGCACGATAATGTGCAATATGTCATTAAAAGAGATAGAACAATCGGGCGAACCTCTCGAAGATTTTTATATGCGAACGATAGGTGAAATAAAGCATGATTAAAATCGGTACGAAAAACGGCGGAGAATTCAGACAGGCGGTACGTCAGCTAAAAACGCTTACTATGATGCAGCTTAAAGAAAAGTTGGATCTTAGTTTCGTGCGTTCGTTTAGAAAAACTTTGTTTAAGATAGTATGGCTTATCGTGGAGTTTGCGGCAATAACCGCCATATGTACGTTGATATTTAATTACGTTAAAATTTTGGGCGTGTTCTCTTTGGTGGGCGATATTCCCGAAACGGTAATGACGGTAATATTTTCGTTATTGTTTTTCTTGTCGGTCATATCTTCGACCATAGGCTTAGTAAAATCTTTGTATTTCGCAAAAGACAACATGGTGCTGTTGACTTTTCCGGTAAGGCCGTATCTTGCGTTTTTGTCAAAACTTGCGGTATATTATGTATACGAACTAAAGAAAAACATAATGTTTACGGTGCCGATTTTTATTGCGTACGGCATAAGTAAAAGTTATACTTTGGCTTATTATCCTTGGCTATTGTTTTTGTTTGTATTTATATCGATTTTGCCTGTGCTTATAGCTGCGCTTTTGTCCATACCGTTTATGTTTGTATATCAGTTTATACGAAAAGTAAAGGTTGTGCAGTACTTAATTTATCTTTTGCTCGGCGCAGCTCTCGTTACGTTCACGGTAATAATTATCAATCGTATTCCTCCCAATATAGACCTTGTGGCGTCCTGGGGTACGACTTACTACAAAATTCAAGATTTTCTAAACGGCTTTTGCAGAATCTTTTCTGTAATGTACGGTTTTACAGTGCTTACAGTAGGAAAAACCGTCGGACTTACCGTAAACGTGTTTACAAAATCGACGCTACCGTACTTAGGCATACTTATTGCCGTAACCGTGGCGACGCTTACGCTCAACTTGATTTGTTCGCAGCCGTTATTTTACAAAATGGCAAGCAAACCGTTTGAGTACCTTAAGCGCAGCGACATAAAAACCAAAAGAAATAAACGTCGAAACGGGTTTGTGTCCGCAGTAAGAAAGGAATTTACTTCCGGACTCAGAGGAAATTCCCTTGTAACGAGGGCGGCGGTGCTTGTCGTACTTATGCCGATATCTATTTTTTTGCTGAATAAAATTTATTCGGCAATGAATACTCGTTACACCGGTATGCAAATGACCGTATCGTTTAACGTCCTCATAATGCTTTTGATTTTGTTATCAAGCAATATAAGCGTAGCGAGCTGTTACAGTAGAGACGGTTCTGCTGCTTATCTCAACAAAATTCAGCCTACGGGCTATGAAGGACTTTTGATAAGCAAATTGATTTGTCCTATGTTAACGGCATTGGCAGGTACTATAATCTCGGTAGGCGTGTTCTCTTCGTTTTCTGCATTGAGTCCGATAAATAATATTTTGTTGGGACTTACAGTGTACTTGACGTATATAGCGCATTTGTTTTGGAGTGCGGAGATGGACGTTATGAAACCGCAGTACGAGCAGTATGCGACGTTTAACGAGCAAGCCAATAATCCTAACGAAAATATGTCGGCGGTTTTGGTTTTTGTAATGTCTCTTATGGTTTTTGCCGCATCGTTGTTCTTGTCACTCGATTCGGCTGTAGGCGTATGGCTTAAGCTCTTTGTAGCGTCGCTTTTGGCTTCCTCAGCCAAAGTCACGACTTTTATCACCAAGATAAAGGTTTTTTATAAGGAGAAGTAAGATATGAAGAAGGTAGTTATAGTAGTAATACTTGCGGTATATCTTGCCTCTATAGCGCTCGTAAACTTTTTCGGACTAAAGGTTTCCATATTTGAAGGTACGACCTATGTAACGGAGATAAATGTAGAAAGGGTAGTTTTGCATCGAGACGGCGACGGAAAAGTAGAGGAATTTTTGGACGATACAGGTACGCCTAACTATTATTTCGAGTTTGTAAATTTGTTAAAAACGGGGACCGAATATTCGGAAAACAGCAAAGTCGAATATTCCGAGAGCGATGAAAGTATTATTGCCAATCCCAATACCGTTCTTATCGACTACAAAGTTAATCCCGGTAATGCAAGCAACAAAAACGTTGACTTTGTTTTTTCACAAAAAATCGGAGAGGAAGATAATAAGGTTTACCTCGGAGTAAACGGCAGCGTTAAGGCGGTGTTTTTAAAAGATAAACACGTGCTTATAATTTTGCAGCCGAGATTTTTTGTGGACATTACGCTAAGAGCTACGGACGGAAGTAACGTGTCTACAAGTATATGTGTGTACGCAACAAAACCCAAGGTATAAAATTAACAGTAATATACTGTAATATATACAAATTAAAAAAAAGGAGAATAATTAATCAATGAAAAAAACGAGCAGAATTATGGCTATCGTACTTACGATATGTATGTCTATAACCGCAATGGCTACTTTGGCTGCCTGTCCGGATAAAGGTTTCGAACTGGAGTCGTTTACCGTAGATATGAGTATGATAAAGACGACTTATAAAGTAGGCGAACAAGTTGATTTTTCCGGAATAAAAGTAAATATCAGATTTACTGACGAGAAGTATAATAAACAATTAGGATTTGCGGATCTTTTGATTACTTATCCGACGGACATTACTTCTACCGTAGGAGTCAAAGAAGTGACGGTACAATATACCGACGTTACCGGGACGAAGAGATATACTTCGTTTAACATAACGGTAGAGGCTGCCGAACCTGTTATAGAAAAAGGCAGTGTAGCTTTGTTCACACTGCCTGCGTCTATAGTGGATTACAATGATAAGGTAGATAAGGCTAAAAAATCCAAGTACGGCAGTAATACGTTCGAAAGCGAATACATTGACGATGAGGATAACGTTTATTACGTAGGCAGCGCTAACGAATTTAAATTTGCTCCCGTGCTTAAAATTTTTGACGAGCAAGAGAGACCGCAAGTCGTGTCCAAATATCGTACGACTACCAAGGTTTATATGGACGGAGAAAAAACGCCGCTGATTTCCGCTCTTACAGATGAAGACAATATTATAAACGTTCATAGTTTTGATGAAACCGAATACGTTCGTTCTTACGATGCTGACAATAAGATGAGCTTCGGTGCGGCTGCAATAGGACATACTTTTAGGATAGTAGTGACATTTGACAGGGAGTTTTTCGAAGTAGAAGAAGATAGCGTAGGCAGCGTTAACGAACAGGTCGAACTTACCGTTAAAGTTATCGATGCCTATAATGTTTATTCGGCTGCGGAGCTTGTAGTTATCGATAACGTAGGCGTAGGAGACAGAGGTAATAACGATAATACTACAGAGGCTTATGCGGCGTTTAAAGAGTCGCACGGACTTAGCAATGTAAACGCTAAAGGAGTTGTTTTGCATAATGACCTTACTCTTACGTGTAACGATATTCCTTCGTGTTATTACGAAAGACTTGCAAAACCTTACGAATACAAAGACCAAAGCGGCAACGTTATGATGACGGCAAATGCATTTATGAAAGATGAGAGCAACATATATGCGCGTCGTATTCTTAAAGACGAGACGTTTAGTCTAATCGGTAATTTCTTTACCGTCGACTGTTCGCAATTGCCTTTGGCGCCGTCTCCGGCTGCGGCTAACGACGTTAAGGCTGCCGAATACGGCGGAATACAAATAAGCGATTACGGCAGCGATTATTCCAACGTTTCTTTGATTCGTATTTTGGGCGGCGGCGAAGCCAGTGGAGATACCGCTCTCAGCGGAAATGCAATTGTTAAAAACGTTATGTTTATAGGTAATGCAAATCGTAACGAAGTTACCGACTCCAAAGGCAGCCTTGTTTCGGCGGGCGGACTTATATGCATAAAGAGCCAGGGCAGCAATCTCGATTATAACAACACTATTCAAAATAAGTTTTTTATAAGTATTTTCCCCAACTATTCCGGTGTTACTAATGCGAATAAGGTTAAAGTTTTCGACTCTTATCAAAATGCGGTATTTATTTACGGCGGCGGCGAGCTTAACATAAATTCTTCATACATGCTTAGATCGGGCGGACCGCTGTGCATCATTCAGCACCTAAATCCGCAGTCCAATACCCAATCGGACTATCCGGTGGTAAATGCGTCGGACAGCTATCTCGAAAGCTATTGTGACGGCAACGAAATGTGGTTTGCTTCTGTCGGAGCAACGGAAATCGCCGGACAGTTAAAACTTATCAATAATTTCTTCTTGCAGGCTCAAACGTCTAAAGTTATGCTCGACAAGAATGGCAAAATGAATATAATTTGCGTGAATATGTCCAATGGGTCAAACGCAGGCGAAACGGTTAAAAACGTTTATACTCAGGGCAAGTTCTCTATTAGCAAAAACGGAAAAACCGCTACATTGAATCGCTTGCTTAGTCAGCCGTTTTACAAAGAGTTGGTAATGCCTAAACTTGTAGCCGGCGCTGTAGTTATAAACGCAGTAGACGATGCAGACCAAAAAAGTTTTGTTTATTTTGACGGTCAATTCAAGGCATATAGCGGAGCAAGCGACGCAATTTTTGCTCCTTCCGCCGATAATCTTGTTGACTACGCTATTTGGAATACGTTTAACGAAGCCAATCACTTTGCTATAAACATGGGTGGTTTCGGTATAATGCTCGGGCTTGTAGAAGCGTCTGCGGCTTCGGCGGAATAAAGATTTTTATTAATAAAGTCTAATAAGTTAAACATAACCGAAAAGGTTCGTTTCGTAAAGAAGCGAACCTTTTTCATAAAATTCAGATACCGCTTTTAGAAAAAGAGAGGTGCAAAGTTATTACTATTGTTGTAAAATTTTACGAGCTTAATCGCCGATATTTTTTGTTAACGAATGTCGTAAAATAATTTAATCGAAGACGTTTTGGAATGAACGCTTAATGTCGCAAGCATTTCGAAACGAAAAATGCAAAATTTTTTATGAAGGTTGCTTACAACCGTTTTTACGATCGGCTTAAAAAGTTCTTGCGCTCGTTTGGGTATAAGGCTTATTTTCTTTAAGAAACGACGATTGCAAAGCTTGACAAAATCGATATTCGGTAGTACAATATAATCGCTTAGGGGTGGGGTGAGATTCCCGACCGACGGTATAGTCCGTGAAGCCGATTTTCGGCCCGAACAGGTGAGATTCCTGTACCGACGGTATAGTCCGGACGATATAAGCGAAATAGATTTTTTATGCTCCCCCTATGCAGGAGCTTTTTTTATGCGAAAATTATTTACTACAAAAAACATAGTGCGTATAGCGATATTCGGCGTCCTTTCGTTTTTACTTTATCTTATAAGAATACCGTTACCGTTTTTGTTTCCGTCATTTTTGGAACTTCACGTTTCCGAAGTCCCGGCGTTGATGGGCGGTTTTATGCTCGGACCGTTAGGCGGATGCTTGGTAATACTGATAAAGACTGCGCTAAAACTTATATTTGTAGGCACGAGTAGCGGTTATATAGGCGAGCTTGCCGACATTATCATTGCGTCGGCATTCGTTTTGCCGGCGTCTTTGATATATCGAAAATTCCGCACAAAAAAAGGTGCGGCTATAAGTTTAGTCGCAGGTTCGACGATTTCGGTGATTGCAGCTTTACTCGCAAACGCCTACCTTCTTATACCGTTTTATTGCAAGTTTTACGGAATGGATGCGGTTGTTGGGTTACTCAAAGGACTATTCCAAAACGTAACGGAGGACAGCATTTTAAAGTACTATCTTCCGTTTTCGGTATTGCCGTTTAACGCACTAAGGTGTGTCTTATCTTCTACGCTTACATTCTTTTTGTACAAAAGGTTAGAAAGTGCGCTTGACAAACTATTTAACGAAGAACCAAAACGCTTGATTAAACAGAGGGAATCGTGTATACTTAGTCATATGATATCCACAAGCGAAGAACAAACTTTTTTGCAGGGTGAAAAACTTGCAATGTCGCTTAAGGGCGGCGAAATTATTTTGCTAAGCGGCGATTTGGGCGCAGGCAAGACTGTTTTTACCAAGGGCATAGCCAAGGGACTCGGCATAACCGAAGAAGTAACGAGTCCGACTTTCGCTCTCTTAAATGTCTATGACGGCGGACGACTTAAGTTGTATCACTACGATTGCTATCGTCTCAGCAGCGGACAAGAAGCGGAAGAACGAGGACTTACGGAATTTTTTAGAGACAAAGACGGTGTGTGCGTAATCGAGTGGCCTCAGGTTATATCGGACGTTTTGCCACCCGATGTAATAGAAGCGGAGATTTTGTACAGCGGCGAAGGGAAGAGGGAGATTAAAATAAATGACAAGCAAACAAAGAGCTAAATTGCGGGCTTATGCAAGCGACATCGAACCGATTTTTCAAATAGGAAAAGGAAACTTGAGCGATAACCAACTCGACGGGATAGCCGCTGCGCTTAATAAGCGGGAGCTGATAAAAATAAACGTGCTTAAGGGATGCGATTATACGGCTGACGAACTCATAGGCGTCCTGGCTGCGCAGCTTGGCGCCGAACCCGTAGCGGCGATAGGCAACAAAATAATTTTATACAGACGCAGTAGCGACGAATCGGTAAATCATATACAATTATGAGATTTTTGGCAATAAATACGGCGGCAAAAGAAATAGAAATTGCCGTTTGTTTCGATGATCTTAAAATTTGCAAAAGCTTACCCAAGGCGATGGCGGCTGAACAGCTTTTGCCGCTGATCGACGAGATTTTAAACGAGAGTAAGATAGATCTCGATAAATTCGAGTATTTTGTCTGCGTAACCGGTCCCGGATCTTTTACAGGCATCCGAATAGGCGTAAATACGGTGCGAGCTTTTGCGTACGCTTTAAAAAAACAGTCTTACGGCGTAACCTTTAACAGGGTTATGTCATATATGCATAGTGGCAAAGTCATGACGGTGGTGGACGGCAACAGCGGAGTAAGGTACATTGCGACTTTCGACGGCGAAGAGCTTATGTTAGATCACGCTTGCGTGTATGCAAAAGACGTAGCGAATTATATTCCTGCAGGGTACCGAGTGGTGTCGGATTGCGAAACTGAGGGGATCGAAAGTCAAAAATACGTTCCTGACGGGGAAGCTTTGTTAAAGGCGGCAGAATACGCCATAAAGAACAAACTTTCGGACGAACCTTTGTATATTCGCAAAGCGCAACCGGACCGTAAAGAAGGGGATATATGATAAAGCCGCTCACGTCCGAAGATATCGTTGCCGTAGCTGAACTCGAACGTAAATATATAGAGTGTCCGTATTCGGAAAAGGTCCTTTCGGAGTTTTTGGATAAGCATGATACGATAGCGTATAAGTTTGAGTCTGACGGAATTTTGGTAGGATACGTCAGTGGGCAAACAGTGCTTGACGAGTGCAACGTCAATAACGTCGTAGTCGATGAACGTTTCAGGCGGCAGGGTATAGCGCAAGGCCTTATGGCGGCTCTTATTTGCGAGTGCGACCGAAGAGGCGTAAAAATCGTGTTTTTAGAAGTGGCGTCCGATAACGAAGCCGCAAAGGCACTTTATCGTAAAAACGGATTTCTTCCGTTGTATATACGAAAAAACTATTACGGCAGCAAAGATGCCGTTGTGATGAGTAAAAAAATATAATTTCGGTGGGTAAAAAATGTATTTCTTCTATAAGGGAGTAAGAGTTTTTTACAAAAGAGCGGGAGAGCCTAAGGCGGTTTTCTTGCATGGTTGGGGCGGTGACAGTCAGAGCTTTTCAGGAGCAGAAAATTACCTGAATTCGCTCGGAGTCGGATATGTTGCTCCCGATTTGCCGGGATTCGGCAAAAGCGGTTATGACGTGGAGTGGGATATATTCGACTATGCCGACTGCGTCAGCGCACTGATAAAACAAATGGGTACGGTTACGCTGGTAGGACACTCTTTCGGCGGAAGAATCGCATTGATACTCGGCAATCAAAAATCAATTGAAAAAATCGTACTTACGGGCTGCGCAGGGTTAAAACCGAGGTTTTCGCTAAGTAAGGTTGTCAGCGAAACAAAATATAAGTTGTACAAAAAGCTGAAAAGAGATTTGTCCAGGTTCGGTTCGTACGATTATCGGAATGCCGGAAAGCTTAAACCGGTGCTTGTCAGGGTAGTAAACGAGTATTTAGACAAGCAAGCTAAGTCTGTTACCGCAAAAACACTGATTGTTTGGGGCAAAAAGGACGAAGTTACGCCCTATTACATGGCAAAAAGCCTTGCTCGAAAAATTAAGGGCAGTATACTTAAACCGTTAGACGGAGATCATTTTGCTTATTTAAGTCCGAAATTCAGTTTTTACTTGGGCGAATTTATAAAAGGAGGCACAATATGTCCATAGTCGTATGCTTGATAATATGCGCTGTAAACAGTCTTATAGTAAATGCCGTATCCATCAGATACGTGCAAATGTTGCAGCTTTCGGGCTATAGAATAAGAGGCGTCATAGGCTGGTTAAAACGAACTAACGGAGATTATTTAACGAGAACGTTTGCTCTCGTATTTTTCTCTGTAGCAACTATGTTGATATTTGTCGTATGTTTTTCTCAAAGTGCGCTTAAGTATATAGGAGCATTGTTTTACCTGATTTTAAGCGTGTACTTTATAGTGTTGCAAAGACGACAAAAAAAGAAAACTCCGCTTAAATTTACCGCCAGAGTGTGTAGATTGCTTCCGCTTGTAACCGTTTTAAATTTCGGATTGTCGTTATTGTCGGTGTATTTTGTTAAAGATACCATTGTTTGTTATTCACTTATCGGCGTTGTGCCTTTGTTCAGCTTATTATCTGTAATTGTTTCGGCTTTAATTGCAAGTCCTATAGAAGCTTTGATATCGGCTTTCTATGAGTCAAAGGCTAAAAAAAAGATTGTCGGCGTTTCCGTTATCGGCATAACCGGCAGTTACGGAAAAACAACGGCAAAAAACATTTTGGAAAAGTTTTTATCGGTCAAATACTCGGTATATGCGTCGCCGCATAGCTACAATACTCCGATGGGACTGTGCAAATGCGTAAACGAGGAATACGCAAAGCAAGAGTTTTTCATAGCGGAGATGGGCGCAAGATACAAAGGCGACATAAAAAAACTAAAAAAGATTTTTAAACCGGAATATACAATGTTGACCTCGATAGGGGATCAGCATCTCGAAACTTTTGGTTCTTTAAAAAATATAATCGAAGAAAAATGTTCGATAACCGAAGGCACGCAATTTTCCGTAGCCAACGGGTATGACGAATTGGTCAAAAACAACGTAAAAAATGCAGTTATAACCGGAGAAAATATAAAATTCGATAATGTCGTTACTAACCTTAGCGGAACGGCGTTTACCCTTACCGTAGGAGAAGAAAGCGTCGAAGTGGTAACAAGACTTCTCGGAGATCATATTCCGGAGCTTATAACGTTGTGCGCCGCATTTGCCATGCATTTCGGCATTACTCTTAGCGACATAGCAGAACAGTGCGAGAAATTACCGTATGTGGAGCATCGCCTTGAGGTCCTCAACGGAGGGAATATAATAATTTTGGACGATTCGTTTAACAGCAATCCTAACGGTGCAAAAAACGCTCTCAAAATTTTGGATTCTTTTGAGGGAACTAAGGTTATCATTACGCCGGGATTCGTCGAACTCGGTAAAGATTCCGAAGCAAAGTTAGTTGAGTTCGGCAAGCAAATAATGGAAGTGTGCGATTACGCATTTTTGGTAGGGCGCAACGCCGACGTTATTAAAAAGGGCGCCACATACGACAGGGCGCTTAAAGTATCGTCGCTCGACGAAGCAATGAGTTTGCTCGGCGAAATCGTACCGCCGTATGCCGTATTGTTCGAAAACGATTTGCCGGATAACTATTGACCGAATATATGAGGTGAATATGAATGAAAGGAGAGTTGCGCTTGTTACGGGCGCATCGAGAGGGATAGGAGCCGCAACGGCATTAGAGCTAGCAAAAAACGGCTTTGACGTCATCGTAGGGTATAAGGAAAATCGAGACCTTGCATTGAAGACTGCGAATGAAATTTGTTCGATAGGAAGGCGTGCCGATATATTTTGTGCAGACGTGGGCGATTATGACGCCGTTTGCAAAATGAAAGACTTTGCGGCAAAGACATTCGGGTTTGTCGATACAATCGTCAACAATGCGGGGATTTCGCACTATAAGATGTTTGTGGACATGACGCCCGGCGATTACGATATGGTTATGAATACCGATTTGAAGGGGGTCTTTAACGTGTCGAGGTTATTTGTACCGGATATGGTTTCTGCTATGTTCGGACGTATAATAAACGTTTCGTCCATGTGGGGACTTGTCGGTTCGTCACTCGAGACGTTGTATTCGGCAGCTAAAGCGGGCGTTATAGGGTTTACAAAGTCCCTCGCAAAAGAATTAGGCGCTTCCGGGATTACGGTAAATGCGGTTGCTCCGGGCGTTATTAACACGGATATGCTAAAAGATATCGACGGTGCCGTCGTAAAGTCGCTTATAGACGATACTCCGCTGATGAGGATAGGGCAACCTAGTGACGTGGCAAAGGTTATCGTAGGCTTGGCGCAAAGACAATCTTTTATAACAGGCGAAGTGATTAACGTAAGCGGCGGCTTTGTAGTGACCTAATTTATTTATAAAACTTTTAATAAGGCGTAGAGGTAAGTTTATCTCTACGCCTTATTTTGTTTGGATATAAAACCATTCGCCGAGCGAGTGTTTAAACGGCTTATAATTATGGATAAAAAAATACTCTCATGATAAGATAATAGCGACTGACAATCGCAAAAAATTTAAAACCATAGGCGATAGTACAAATGAGTGACATAAAATTTAAATCGGTTATTGTTTTGCTTAATTCCGACTCAAATAGTTGCAGCCTATTTTTAAAAATCGGGTTACCGTAAAAAATATGCGCCGCTAAAAGCGATTGACTTTTGCGACGCATATAGATGACGATGTGTTTGTATTTTGAAACTTAATTGTTATTCGTTTTTCGGTTCCTCAGCCTGAGCCTTCGGTTCTTCTGCTGCGGGAGTTTGCTCGGAACCGTCGGTTGCTTCTCCTTCCGCATCAGGCGTCGAAGCATTATCGGTTGCCGATTCTTCTACAGATTCGGTAGCTTCATCCGAGGATTCGGTTGCTGCTTCGACAGGTGATTCCTCGACAGTTTCCGGTGCTTTGACATCTTCAGTGTTTTCGATATTATCCGAAGAGTCGTTTTGTTCGTCGTCGTAATCCTCCTCGTCGGGGTTAAATCTGCGGTCGTAAGAATTAAGAACTTTGGTGCGTTTACGTCTGTTAGCCTTTTCGACTACGTTACGAAGAGCTACGCCAACGATTGCAATAACGATTGCGATTCCGAAGAGGATAGAGGGGATAAGCCACCATTTCTCCGTATCTACCGTAGTATCACCGTCAGTGTTGTCGTTATCGTTGTCGCTACCGCTATCGTCGCTGTTAACGTGGTTATTTATAATTCTTACGGTGTCGCTTTCTTCGATAGTATCGTCTTCGCCGCCGAGCTTAACTACGTCGATTTTATTGATATAAAGTTCGGCGTCCGTTCCTCCCGAGAGCTTGTCGATGTTGCCCATCGAAACGCAAACGTAAGTGGTGGAAATTTCCGCTTCGGTAGCGATATAGAATTTAAATTCTCTGAACTCGTATCCTATAGGTCCGCTAATCGTAGTGCTCTTGATATCGGTGAACTTCGCCGAAGAATACGACGAACCGTCGAGATAAAGATTCACACCGCTCTTAGCGTTTTCTCCGAGCATAACCAGCATGTATACGGAAATAGTGTAGTAGGAATCTTTTTCGAGTTTTACGGGTACAACGAGTTTGGAAACGGCAGACGCACCTCTGACCTTCAGCACGTAAGCGTTCTTAAACGCATTTTCTACCTGATTATGAGCTTTGGTAACTTCTGCGGGGATATATGCGTTGCCCTTGTTGCCTTCCTTGTTGTTGGGATCGAATATCCCGGACACTACGTCGTCGGAGGACTTGGTTGCCTTCCAGGTTACGGTATCCTTTATAGCCTTTCCGTCGCCGCTGTTAAACTGAATGGGTTCGAAGGATGCGAAAGAGAAGATATCGTAGTTGCTGCCGTTAAGTCTGTCTTCGTGATACGAAGCAGCTTTCTCGGTAAATACGGCAGAATCAATCTCCTCTACGCCTACTTCGAGTACATATATCGTTCCGTCAGCTTTCTGATTTTCTCTGCCGAGCGTCATGTACAGTGTTGCGGTGTAATCGGTGCCGGTACCGTCTTCAAACAATTTGTCGCCGTTTACGTAAAATTCGTAAGTGGTAAACTCGGAACTTTCGATACCGTAGAGGCTGCATATGACGTTTCCGTCGACTTCCAACCAAAGATTCGCTTTGCCCCTGGTAACGTTTTGGGTCTTTAAGGTTACGTAGATGCGATATGCGAGACCGGACGAAACGGAAATGTCGGGCGAAGAGTAACCGAAGTAACTGTTCTTTCCTGCCATAATCAAAGCAGTGGGATAAGCAACGGATGAGTAAAGGTTGTCTGTGGATTCGGAAAGGGGACTGTTGCCCTTAAAATAAGCTCTTGCGCTGCCTGCAAAGTTGTTCTTGTTAAGATAAAACTCGTTATCGGTAATAAACATACCGGAAGCGCCGTCTTCAACTTTGCCGACTTCGTTCCACTGAGCGGGTTTAAGCGGATATTCTTTGCCGAAGTTTTCTGCGTTAAAGAATCTTCCGTTGCTTACGGTGGTGGAAGGCTCTTTATCAAAAGTAACCTTGGTGCCGCCTGTAGAATCTATGTTGTAATCGCTGTACGAAATTTCGTCTAAAGTGATGTGGTCAAACATTACCGTGCCTGTGCAATCGGATTTGTAGCCTAACCAAAGGGTAAGAGCTACCTTGCAATCTTTGGTGAGCGAACCTCTGAGATAGAAGGAATACTTCTTCCAACCGTATCGGGTAGACTTGGTACCGCCTTCGATGTTTGCGTATTCGACTTCGCTGAGTTTGTAATCGTCCGAAGGAATATTGGATTCGCCGCTAATTACGAGCGAAGCGTTGCCGTCGCTGAAGTTTTGCGTGTTTGCCCAAACGCTGAGACGATAGTACTTGTTGCGTTCTACGGTAAATTCGTCCGACTTAAGACCCACGTTGCTGTTTTTTGTACTAAGTACGGCGATCTTGAGGTCGCCGACCGCTGCTTTTGCTTCGGGATTGTTGCCGAAGGGGGTAAGGGGATCTTCGGTAAGACCGATGCGCTCGGATGTGTTTTTGTTGAAGCTTGCGGACGAATCATACATATACACTTTGCCGTTTCCTTGGTCGTCTCTATATACCTGCGACCAGCCGTGTCCCAAACCTTTGATGTCGCCGATTACGTCGCCTTTATCGGATTTGAGAAGATTGTACGAAGTGTCGAAGTCGTGAGCTATGGAGAATATGTTATCTCCGAGGGCAGTCTTGGTAACGTTCTGAGTCTCAAAGAAGTAGGTGTTTGCGGTAATGCGCTCTACCGAAACGTTGTCGAAAAGAGCGTAGCCTCTAGCCGGGTTGGAATAAACGAAATCGTTGACGTTTTCGCCTACCTGCAAACAAATCTTCGATGTAATAGCGGTCTGGGAAGTAGCTACGTAGATGGTATACGGTCTAAAACCGAAATCGTTTTCTGCAGAGCAAAGGTCTTCCGGGAGGTAGTTGTCTATGTTCCAAATGCCGATGTTGTCTTCAAAACCTTCGATTTTAAATACAGCTCCGGTATCTTGCACGAAATCACAAGTCTTAATCCACGCAGAGAAACGATAGTAACTGTTGGCGTCCAGGGTAATATCGTCCGACTTATATGCATAAGCAGTGGATTCGGTATCGTTATTTATCAAAAGGGCGCTTTCGTCGCTGCCGGGGAAATAGTTATCTGCGGTGTTGTCGTTAGTGTTGCGTCCGAAAGGCGTTTTAGGTTGAAAGTCGAGGCCGGTATCCGCTTTAAAATCGTCGACGTTGAATTTTGTTTTAAGGTTGATTGCTCCCGCCTTGGTGCTGCCCACGTAACCTATGTCGGAATCGGAGTCTGTGTTATCGGATTCGTCTTCCGAACCGTCCGAAGATTCGTCATCCGATTCTTTGTCGGAAACGGTTACACGTCCGCCCGTCCAACCGCTGACCGTGTCGTGCAACGGTCCGGAAGTAGTAAATTGGCTGGAAAATACGTTGGTAACCGGATCGAGGTTGTCTTCTGCGGCAGATACGCTCGTAAGCGAAGCTCCCAAAGAAACAAGCACGATGGCTATTGCCGTAACTAAGCCGAGTATTGTTTTCGTAATTCTGTTTTTGCTCATAATGTTCATCGTTCACCTTGCAAAAATGTAATAGTATAAATATGCAATTTTAGTGTGTTTGCACAAACTACATTATACCTTATTTGGCGTCATATTGCAATCAAATAAAGGTATATATTTGATTTTTTTTGCGTCACGATATTATTTTGTTGCACTTTGCGAAAAACTATTTACGATGAAGGAAAGGACGAAAAAAATTTTGGGTTGGATAGGCGGCGGAATCGTGGGGTTCGTAAGCGGATTTTTCGGCGGTGGCGGCGGAATGATATGCGTGCCGCTTTTGCAAAAAGGCATGCGACAAAACGCCAAGGTGGCTCACGCAACTGCTATGCCTGTTATTTTGCCGGTTTCGGTATTTTCGGCGATAACTTATGCAATCGAAGGCTTTTTTAATTTTCCGGCTACTCTCTGGACGGGAATCGGTGCGGTAGTAGGCGGAATTATAGGCGCATTGCTGCTCAAAAAACTCGAATCGGGAGCGGTCAGAATAATTTTTGCGGTAATTATGCTTGCGGCAGGAGTGAAGATGATATTATGAAAATATTTTTGTACGTTATTTCTGGAGTCGCAGGAGGCGTAATCGGCGGTATGGGAATGGGCGGCGGGACGCTTCTCATTCCGTTACTTACCGTTTTGTGCGGACTGAGCCAGCATTATGCGCAATCCGTTAACCTCATTGTATTTGTTCCGATGTCAATCGTCGCAATCATCATTCATGCGAAAAACGGTTTGATAAATAAGAGCTGCCTTTACGTTTCCATACCTGCGGCGGCTGTCGGAATTTTAGCGTCCGTGCTCGTCAAAGATATAAAAAGCGATCTCTTGGGCATTTTGTTCGGGTGTTTTTTGGTCGCGCTCGGCGTTTATCAACTAGCGAGCTCAATAACGGACATCGTCAAAAAAAGCAAAATCGAAAAAAATCGAAAATAAAACGTCGAACGCCGAAAAGTAATTGCTTGTCGACGTTCTTGCAGAGCCTGTGCGTACATACAAATAAACGTATGAATTTTTGCTTGACGATACGGTTATTTCCAAAACAAAGCATTATTCGACAAATAACTTTGCATTTAGTGCGCTTAGAGGTGTTATTATGAAGAAGCAGTTGAGATGCGTCACGATAGTCAGACGAAAGTTATTGTTGTACGTCATGTCTGCGCTTGCGCTGATAATGGCAGTAGTTGCGTGTTCGGTTACTTCGAGCGCTTTACTTTGGAGCGGCGTTTCCACCAGGAAAGTTCCCGTCTACAGAGTGGATACGGAGAAGAAAAAAATCGCAATCAGCTTCGATGCCGCTTGGGGAGCGGATAAGACTTGCGATATAATAGAGACGATAACCGCTTATGACATAAAAGCCAATTTTTTCGTAGTAGGTTTCTGGGCGGAAAAATATCCTGATAAGCTGAAAAAACTTTACGACAGCGGACGATTTGAAATAGGCGTACATAGCAATACGCATCCTCATATGCCCAAGCTCAGTCGGGAAAAGATGAAAAAGGAGCTTACCGCATGCGCCGATACGATTAGTAAGACGATAGGCGTAAAACCCGATTTGTTCAGACCGCCGTTCGGAGATTACAGCGACGCTTTGCTCGAGGTAGCCGAAGAATGCGGATTTTATACCATTCAATGGGATGTGGACAGCCTGGATTGGAAAGGTATTTCTTCGGAAGAAATAGCGGCTCGAGTGCTCAAAAAAACGCAAAACGGTAGCATTATTTTGATGCATAACGACGGCAAAAATACCGTTAAGGCATTGCCTGCGATAATTGCCGGATTACAAGCCAAAGGGTACGAATTCGTTACTATAGGCGAATTGATATACAGGGATAATTTTACCGTTCGCAACGACGGTACTCAGATAAGGAGTTAAAATACTTATGAACAACGAAGCAAAAACAAACAACAAGGTCTATCTGTCCGGAACGATAGAGTCGGAGCCGGTATTCAGTCACGAACTGTACGGCGAGGGATTTTACGAATTTACGCTCAGAGTGCCTCGGTTAAGCGAGCAAAGCGACGTTATACCGATAACCATTTCCGAAAGATTGCTCGGCGAAAAAAACTTGGTAAAGGGAACAAAAATATCTTTTTACGGTCAATTCCGCAGTTTTAACAAGCTCGTCGGAGAAAAAAGCAAACTTATGCTTACGGTGTTTGTCAGAGACTTTCTCGACGAGGACGAAGAGGCAAATCCTAATGTTACCGAACTTACAGGTTACGTTTGCAAACAGCCGATGTATCGAACGACGCCGTTTAATCGAGAGATATGCGATCTTTTGATAGCCGTAAACAGAGCGTACGACAAATCAGATTACATACCTTGTATAGCTTGGGGGCGAAATGCAAGATTCGTAAAAGAAATGGCAGTAGGGCAAAAGCTATCTCTTAGCGGCAGAATCCAATCCAGAGAATATACCAAAAAATTACCGGACGGGAGTAGTGAAATAAGAGTTGCTTACGAACTTTCGGTCAATAAAATATTTATGGAGGAAGAGTAGAGTGCGTTATCCGAACTAACGGAATTAAGCTGCTACGGTAAAGATACAATGCCTAAATACGGTGGTTGTTCTTTGTCGAGAGTGCGTTAACGACTGACGATTCGAATAACAAAAACGATGTCGCACAAGATTTTGTGCGACATCGTTTTTCTAAATCGTTTTTTATTGCATTAATCAAGACGCTTTCTTTTTGCGCATCAGCACGGCGAGCAAAATAATCGCTGCGATCGCAACTACCGATACGGCTATAATTTTTACTAAGTCAACACCGTCGTAGTCTATATATTTTGTCAGTACATAGCAGTCCACGTCGATAGTCCCGTATCCGTCGCGATAAAATACAACTTTTGTATACTTTCTGGAAGTGTCGAAAGGCGTTTCTATCTTTACCCTTGTGCCTTTTGCTATATATAATCCGGCTCCGTCGAAGGGTACATATTCGCCGTCGGCATACATATACAGCATTGTATTATCTGTAACGGTAGCGTTTGCCTTTGGCATTTCGGTGTCCGAAAAGAGATTGACGTTAGCCGAGGAGGCAAGAATGTAACCTTCGTATTCGCCTCTGTCGATTCGATACCATTTGTTATTGTTTACGTCGGTAAACCACCTTTCACCGTATTCATCCTCATAATTGGTTGCAAACGGGAGTATGGAAGCCATATCGCCTTTGTTGAGTTTGCCCGTAACGGGCGAGTACAGAGAGGGGAATTTGTATACGCTCGTATTATCCGAATTGATTTTCGCTTCTTTTTTGAGCGGGTCTGCATAGTTTTTCGTGGCAACGGAGGATGCGTAAGCAAATCCCTGGCTGAACTTGCCGGTTGCTTTGTTTTCGATAACGCAGTATACGTAGGCGCCCGGAGAAACGACATCGTAGCATACGAAGGCAGTTTCGCCCTTGGCGAAAGAATAGGTTATTTCACTTTCGACCGGATATGTAAACAGGTAGGAAGCAGAGGTTGTAACCGATATCAAATTGTTGCTTTTTCGCAAAGGCTTGTCGTCAATTTCTTGCACCGTATAAAGTTTTTTTATGTCTGCGCCGCCAACGTCGCTGCGAGATACTCTGAGTATTCGCATATTTTGTTTGTCGCTTATAATAAGATCCCCGTACGAAACGAACGGTGTTTCTATTTTGCTGAGCATTATACTGTCAAGCGAAAGAGCGCCGTCTACCGTATAAGTAACCGTTTCGTCTCCCTTGATTACCGTAAGAATGTTGTCCTTTACGGCAAAAATATTTCCGACTATATCCAGACAGAAGTCGTCGGCTTCGATGTTGGTCCCTTCTATTATTCCGTTCTTTAAGGTAACCAATGAAGAGCAGTAGTCCAAGGCGGTGACGCCCGAGGCTATTTTTTTGTCGTCTTGATAGACGTTTCCGTTTTCGGTGAGGTAGTACAGCTTATCGCCTGCCTCCAGATCGATTATTTTTTCGCCGGAAGGGTTGGGGACTTCGGTGCGTGTGTTTCCGTCGAAGCAAGCTATTTTGTTGCCGTTGTACGCTACGTAAAATTTGCCGTCGTTATCTGCGGCAACGCATGACGCTCCGTTTAGATTTTGTTTATACGTAATGCCGTTTTTATCGTAAACGGCAACTCTTCCGAGCATACTGTCGCAAACGTACATTTTTCCTAATCTCGTTGTTCCTTTGCACGGAGCTTCAAAGAAATAATCCGCATTGCCGGATGATGCGATAATAGGGTTAATGGACAGTCCGTTTACTACAGATATGCTTTGATCGTACAAAAGAACGTATACTTTATCGCTTACGGTAATGGCGAGCGGATCGCATTCGATTTCTTGAGGAGCAGAGTAAATGTCATATTTGTCGTAAACGTAAATGCCGGCCTTTGTCATGGCGTAAACGCTTTTCTCGGTTGCAACTATCGATTGAATGATGCGACTGCAAGTAACGGACTCTCCTGTTGCAAGAATTATGGCATATTGCGTGCGATTGATTTTTTTGAGATAGTTGAATCCGTTTTCGTCCGCAGCGACGTCCAATGCCGAAACCGGATACGATTCGGATAGTTGCAACGAAGAGATGCCGTCCTCATCGAAGACAAAAGAGTACAAATCGATTTGACCGTTTTCTTTTATTGCATATAGCCTTTCTCCGTAAGCGCTTAGCTTGATATAACCGCTCTTTGATGTGTCGCCGTCGATTTGTCCGTTTTTGAGCGCAACTTTAACGCCGCTTACCATGACGTATGCGTCTGCGTCTTCCGATTTTATTATGTCGTCGCCGCACTCATATGTACCCGAATTGGTATGGACATACAACTTGTCCGCATAGGAAATAGAAAAAGGTCCGTCGAAAGCATAGTACTTAGTCGTTTTATTCAGATTAATTACGGTCGAAGACAAAGCGGTGGGCGAGACTCCTTCGTCTGCCTGCGCCATGTCGACATTTGCGGGCAAAAGTAACGCAGCTGCAATTAATGCGCATATTATAACGGCAATTGTTCTCTTCATTTAACTCTCCGAAAAAGAATAGGCAAACTTCGTTAACGAAATGACGGTATCGTATATCGCTGTGTTAATGTGTTCGCCTTAAAATTTATCGCATATATTATATCACAAAAAAATGACAATGTAAATTCAAATTTTGTAATTCTTTGCGTTTTGCAAAACCAAAAACGTTTTTTTTGCAAATAAGTCGCTGTTTCGACTTATTTGCCGTCCGTATTGTCATATAGCGCATTTGAATTTATACCTGAAATTTTCATTACTTTTCGCAAATCACGACTGATGTCAACAGATTTTTTGTAAAATCGTTTTCTTTTTGTAAAGATAATTTTACTAAACTGTTGCCATTGTGCATTTTATCATGCGCACGGCTTTGCCCAATGAGAAGTATTCGTTTTATATGTGCATGCGCTTGCATAATTATATAAAGTATGATATAATTTGTGTGTGCAGAGACATTGACCGTGACGATAATATGCTATTTCGAGCGAAATCTGTGATTGTTTGAAGGAGGAAGAAAAATTGAAAAAAATCAAAATATTATTGTTAGTAGGAATATTGGTTGTGTCGTGCATGATGGCGGCAGGATGTTTTTTCGGACCGAGCGGTACTCACGAACACACTTATTCCGAAAAATGGTCTGTCGATAGCGAATATCACTGGCATGCTGCTACTTGCGAACACACAAGTGAAGTTTCGTCCAAAGATTTCCACTCGTACGGCAGTGACGGTAAGTGCAGTGTTTGCGATTATAAAAATCCTCACGTCATAACTGAAAGCCAATGGGTTAGGGCGTTTGAAAAATCAAATTTTGTACCTTCTCGCATCGAATATTGCAAAAACGACGGCAGCGATCAACCGTACAAGACGATAACCATCGCCGAAAACGGAGTCAAAGTAGAAATGCACGGCAGTCCTCTTTTTATAATTATTTACGAAGAAGAATATGCAAATTTCTATGCCTGTAATTTTTCGGGACAATGGTTTTCTCACAGAATTTTAAAGACTGATACGATAATTTACGATAGAGAAAACGATGTGATTATAAATGACGGAACCGAAGGCGAACATACGATAACGAAAGAGTTTGCAGAGATATTCGGCAATGATTCGTCAGAATTTTTGTATACGTATCTTAAATTTAATAACTTAGGCGCAACGCCTTGGCGTTTACTTACGTTTAATAGTGAAGGTAATGCATACGTAGCAAAAAACGATGAAGAAGCGTACAAATTTAATAACGGAGTAATAACCGAACTCTTTGTCGATAGCTCTGTGATCGATTACTTCGAGTATGGCATAACAACGCTTAGGTTCAGTTACGATGCGCAAACCGTAAAAGATCCCACTTCGGAAACTTCGGGAGAACTCGAATACTCTTTAAATCCGGACGGAAAAGGTTATAGCGTGATAGGACAAGGAAATTTTAACGGAGTAAAATTAGAGATACCGTCTTTATACAAAGGTAAGCCGATAGTCTGGATAAAAAATATAGGCGATTTGCGACTTATTATAGAAGAGGTTATTGTACCCGGTACGATAACCGAAGCTAATTACGCTTTTGCAGATTGTGAAAAGTTGCGCAAGGCGGTTTTAAAAGAGGGCATAACCGAGATAGGTTTCAATATGTTTGCGGGTTGTCGTAAGCTTACCGAAGTGCAAATTCCGTCGTCGGTATCGTATATCGGAGAGCGTGCGTTTGCGTTTACGGGTTTAACCGAAGTTTTTATTCCGTCCGGAGTAACGAATATGGAAGATTACGTGTTTGCGGGTTGCAGCGAACTTGCGACTATATCCGTTGACAGAGCTAATGAGAATTATATCGTAAAAGGTAATTGTTTGCTCGAAGATTTACATTGCGAGTTAGGCTACGATATGATAGCGGCTTGCGCAGAAAGTTTGATTCCGACGGACATAAAAATACGCTCCGTCAGATACGCTTTTTCTGATAACTCTGCGCTCGAGTCCGTGACTATACCGGGCAACGTAGAATCGATAGACGGCGCATTTGCCCGTTGCGAGAATTTGCGTAAGGTAACGATAAGCGAGGGCGTCAAGAAAATAGGTCGGCTTTCTTTCGTATATTGCAAAGGATTATCTTCGATAGCGTTGCCGGCTTCGATAGAAGAGATAGAGAGTAATCCGTTTATGGGCTGTTCGTCGTTAGAGACGCTCAGCGTAGCAAACGGCGGTACGTTTAAGTCCGAAAATAACTGCGTGTTAAGCGGTGACGGAAAAACATTGGTTATAGGATGCAAGCGTTCTGGTATTCCTTCATCGGTAACAGAAATCGGAGAATATGCGTTTGCGGAGCAATTTATCGATAAAACAGTACAGCGAATTTCTATTCCTGCAAATGTGGAAGTGATAGGAGATTCTGCGTTTGTTAAGTGCTCCGGTCTGGTAGGCGTGTCTTTTTCCGACGGCGGTAATTTGACAACCATAGGAAAAAGCGCATTTTACGGTTGCATAGGACTGTCGGCAGACGAGTTTAAGTTGCCTGCCACGGTTACTTCGGTAAAAAGCGACGCATTTACCGAGTGCACAATAAAAGGTTCCGGGACCGGAAGCGGGTTGATAGAGGTAGGAGGATCCGCCGTTTATTTTGTAAGCGGATGGATTGTCAAGCACGGCAACGGAATAGGTAAAGTAGATTTGGGTAATACTACTGCCTTTGTCGGTATAGCGGACGCAGCATTTTATCAAAGCAAGATTACGGATATAACGTTACCGGGGACAATCAAGTATATAGGAGATAGCGCATTTTACGGCGCTACGGAATTGAAGTCGGTGACGTTTAGCGCTAACGGACTTTTACGGGTTGGCGTTGGTGCATTCTCAGAATGCAGAAAGCTTGAAAAAATAGTTTTACCGGACAGTGTAGAAGAGATAGGAGACAGAGCGTTTATCGGATGCGAATCGTTAGCCGAAATAATTATGGGTAGTGCGGTAAAAGATATCGGCGAAAATGCGTTTGCAACCGGATATTACGCTGCCGACAACAAGACTACGACAATAAAGTATAAAGGCTCGAGAGAGCAATGGAGCAAAATAAACGTGACGTATACCGATTTGGACGGTACGCATGTCGTATCTGTAGACAGTACCGATAAATGGTACAAAAATACCGGTTCCGGAAAATATTCCGAACCTATCGTAACGTACGATTACTCCGCTTCGCCGTCCGCATAGTGCGGACAAAAAACTGCGTTTTGCATGTGCGTTGGCACATGCGGCTCGCTATCACGCCGGGGCGGAAAATGCTTCCAAAGGTCGCATTTTATATTCCGCCCGTTCGATTCCTTTGGGTTTAAGCTCATAAAAAAAGCAACCCGCTTGTTGCGAGTTGTTTTTTTATGGCACCACCAAAGGGAATCGCTCCGCTTCGCCGTCCGCATAGTGCGGACAAAAAACTGCGTTTTGCATGTGCGTTGGCACATGCGGCTCGCTATCACGCCGGGGCGGAAAATGCTTCCAAAGGTCGCATTTTATATTCCGCCCGTTCGATTCCTTTGGGTTTAAGCTCATAAAAAAAGCAACCCGCTTGTTGCGAGTTGTTTTTTTATGGCACCACCAAAGGGAATCGAACCCTTGTTTTCGGCGTGAGAGGCCAACGTCCTGACCGCTAGACTATGGTGGCTAATTCCAAAGCTCGTTTAGTTTATCATAACACAAGAAAATAATCAAGTAAAATAACGGCGTTTAAGAAAAATACTTAAAGTTTTACATAATTTCCATAAGGCTAACGATACTAATAGCGATGAACGCAGTTATTTTAGCCGGAGGAGCAGGCACAAGGTTAGCTCCGCTTACACTAAGGATGCCTAAACCGCTGCTACCCGTTGCCAATCGTCCCATACTGGAATATTGCATCGACACGCTGTTAAAGGCAAGGATAAACCGCATCTCCGTCACTCTTTCTTATAAGGCGGATATGATAAAAGAATACTGTTCGAAGCTCGGCGGGGTCGATTTTTCGTTCAGCGTAGAAAATATTCCTCTCGGCACCGCCGGAGGAGTCAAAGCGGCAAGTACAGACGACGTTTTTGTCGTAATCAGCGGCGACGGACTTACGGATATAGACTTAAGTCAAATGATACAGTATCATTACGAAAAGAAAGCGGATGTCACGATTGCGGTCACGCCGTCTTGTACTCCTTGGCTTTACGGTGTTGTGGATAGCGTCGACGGGTATGTCCGAAAGTTCGAGGAAAAGCCTGAAGTAGAGGGAGAGAGAACGGTAAACACAGGTATATATGTAATAAATAAAAGCGTGATGTCGCATGTAAACGGCGTATGCGATTTTTCCAAAGATTTATTCCCCCTTATTTTAAAAAACGGTAAGATTGCAGCATACGAGCATCGGGGATATTGGAGCGACGTAGGTGACTTTCGCAGCTATTTTAAGGCTAATTTCGACGTCAAAAACGGAGTCGTGGGGGACTCTCCGATTATCGGCAACATGTTAGCGAAAAACGCAACCGTTAACGGTTTTGTCGACAATTGCATATTAGGCAGAGGAGCAGTCGTGGCAGAGGGGACCGTACTTAACGACTGTATTGTGCTGCCCGATACCGTCGTAAAAAGCAGTCACCGAAGTTGCATAATTTCGCAAGATACGGTAGTGCCGGTATAGTTGCGACTTTAATCGTCATAATTTTCAAAAAAAGCAAATCAGCAGCCTTTAAAAGGTTGTTTTTTTTGCCGCCTTTTAGTATAATAGACGGAGACACGAAAAATTGAATAAGTTTTACATATTATTCGGAGGCAAATTTGAAAACAAACAACCAAAGGCTTGCGCTCAGGGTTATTTTTCTTGGCGGCGTTGGCGAGATAGGCAAAAATATGACTGCGCTCGAATTGGGCGAAGATATAATGATTATAGATTGCGGATCGACTTTTCCCGGAGGAGATATGCCGGGCGTCGATTTGGTTATTCCCGACGCAAACTACCTTATTGAAAACAGAGATAAGGTAAGAGGCATAGTACTTACTCACGGACACGAAGATCATATAGGCGGGTTGCCGTACATCTTAAAAGATTTAAAAGTTCCCGTTTACGGAACGCAGCTTACCATAGCCATATTAGAGGCAAAGTTGAGAGAAGCCAAAGTGCAGGCTAATCTCAACGTAGTTAAACCGGGAGGAGTCGTTTCTCTCGGCAAGAGTTTTAAGGTGGAATTCGTAAACGTAAGTCATTCGATTGCAGGTAGCTGCGCTCTGTCTATCAACACTCCGCTCGGACTCATATTCCATACGGGCGATTTTAAGGTAGATTTTACGCCGGTTAAAGGAAATATCATAGATCTTAACCGTATAGCCGAATTAGGGAACGAGGGCGTTCTACTGTTGATGTGCGAAAGCACGAATATCGAAAGGGCGGGATTTTCGTTAAGCGAGTCGGCGGTAGGAAAATCCATAAACGCAATACTTCAGGATAATACGGAAAGCAGGGTATTTATAACCACTTTTGCGTCAAATGTTCACAGACTTCAGCAGCTTGTGGATCTCGCCGAAAAATATAAGCGAAAAGTTGTTTTTGCCGGCAGAAGCATGCTAAATATCGTTGACGTTGCGCTGTCGATAGGCGAATTTCGTATAAACAAAGACATAATGGTGGATGTCGACGATATAAACAAATATGCCGACAAGGAGCTTATGATAATAACTACCGGCAGTCAGGGCGAGCCGATGAGCGCTCTTTCCCGTATTGCTAACGACGAATTCGGCAAAATTCAGCTTCATTATAACGACCTCGTTATAATATCGGCTTCGCCTATACCCGGCAACGAAAGAATGGTCTATAACGTTATAAATAACCTTTATCGACATGGCGCAAAAGTCATATACGAGTCGCTTGCCGAAGTTCACGCATCTGGACACGCATGTCGTGAGGAAATTAAGTTGATGCATTCGTTGCTCAAGCCCAAATTCTTCATTCCGGTACACGGGGAGCATCGTCATCTCAAAAAACATGCAGACTTGGCTATTTCTATGGGAATGCGCCCGTCTAACATAATTATTACCGATATAGGAGACGTTGTAGAAGTAAGCGACAGGACGTTTAGATGTACGGAGCGGGTGCGATCGGGCGCTTTGCTTGTGGATGGATTGGGCGTAGGTGAAGTAGGTTCGCTCGTGCTCAGAGACAGAAAACATCTTGCGCAAGAAGGTTCCGTATCTACTGCCGTTGCTATCGATATGAAAAGCGGAGAAATACTCGGAGTAGATATTACGTCTAGGGGCTTTGCATATACGCAGGATACCGACGAGCTTCTCAATCAATGCAAAGAGCTTGTCAAAAACGTGCTTCTCGGCACAGATATAAAGGCTCAAGAGGATTGGAATGCAGTTAAGCAGAATATACGAAAAGAAGTTAAGAATTTTATATTCCGAAAGACGAAACGCAGTCCAATGATAATTATTCAAATTTTGGAAGTGTAGAATGCCGTTTAAGACGCCTAACAAAACATCGGAGTATATCAGGAGTATTTTGCCTTGCGAAAAGGACGATGCGCTAAGGGCTATAACCGATTACGCCGATAAACATATTTTGCCGGTGCTTCTTCCCGAAACCGCTGCGTTTTTGAGACAAGCGGTAACGATATTGAAGCCGAATAAAATTTTGGAAATAGGTACTTCGATAGGCTATAGCGGTCACATTATTTTAGGCGCATGCAAAGGGCATCTTTATACTATCGAAGCTGACGAAAAAAGCGCAGACGTAGCAGAAAATTTTTTTTGCAAGTCCGGATACGAGGACAGAGTTACCCTTATTCGAGGAGATTCTAACGAGGTAATACCGCTGATGAGCGGCGAATTTGATTTTATTTTTATGGACGGTCCCAAAACGAGATATGTAGAGTATCTTCCGTATTTGCGAAAGTTGATGGCTGAACGCAGCGCCATTTTGTGTGACAACGTTTTGTTTAACGGGATGGTATCAGGCGAAAACGATACGCCGAAAAAAAAGGCGACCATAGTGGTTGCGCTTGACAAATTTTTAAGGACGCTTATGGCGGACGAAAGTCTGATTACTTCCGTGTTGCCTGTAGGCGACGGAGTATCTTTTTCGATAACGAGGTAATATGATAGAGTTATTAGCACCGGCAGGAAATGCCGAAAAATTAGAATGCGCCTTTCATTTCGGCGCAGACGCAGTATACCTAGGCGGCTTAAAAATGGGGCTTCGGGCGCAAGCAGATAATTTCGACGAAGCGCAAATGCGTGACGCCGTATCTTATGCGCATGCTTTGGGTAAAAAAATCTACGTAACGGTTAATATTTTTGCGCACAACAGGGATTTTTCGGAACTAAAAGAATACCTTACGTTTTTACAGGATATCGACGTTGACGCAATAATAGTAAGTGATCCCGGAGTTATCGATTTTGCTAAAAAAGTTGCGCCGAAGTTGACGTTGCACTTAAGCACGCAAGCTAATACTACAAACAAATATTCGGCGAAATTTTGGGCTGAGCAAGGAGTAAAGAGGCTTGTTTTGGCTCGGGAATTGACGCTTGAGGAAATTAAGGAAATACGAGGTTTTATTCCGGACGATGTGGAGATAGAGGCGTTTGTACACGGAGCTATGTGTATTTCGTATTCGGGAAGATGTCTTCTCAGCGATTTTATGACGGGCAGACACAGCAACCTCGGAGCTTGTGCGCAAAGTTGCAGATGGGAATACGCCATAATGGAAAAGACGAGAGACGGTGAATATTTTCCAATAGGCGAGGACGGAAGAGGGACTTACATACTAAACAGTAAAGATTTAAATATGTCTGCATATATTCCGCAGCTTGCGGACGCCGGGATTACGTCGTTTAAGATAGAAGGCCGAATGAAGTCGTCATATTACGTTGCGGGAGTCGTAAACGCATACCGTAGGGCGTTAGATTTGTATTATAGTACGGGAAATGCATATTCGTTACCTCGGGAAGTTGAACGAGAACTCGAAATGCTCAGTCATCGTATGTACGGAACGGGTTTTTATCTGGGAGAAAAGGGCAGCCAATGTTTAGAAACTTCCAAGCCTGAGCAAAAAGGAGTATTTACTGCTATTGTCGTAGATAAGATCGAAGACGGAGTAGTCGTGGAGATGCGTAATAAGTTTTGCGTAGGCGACGAACTCGAGATAATGTCACCGAGTGACGTTAACGGGAAATTGCTTAAGGTGACCGACATAATTACCGAAAACGGAGAAAAATTGCAGATAGCGGACAAGGTTCAACAAAAGGTGATTTTAAAGACAGATTTACCCATTTTGCCTTACGACATATTGCGTAGAGTGTAATATATGTGTATGATATAAAGAAAAAGGGGTTTCCTTGTATAAAGGGAACCTCTTTTCAAAATCCTAACGATATGAGCAGAGCTTTGTCTACTGAGATCATATAATCGTCGGTGAGCATGCCTAACCGTTCTTTGAGTCGGCGTTTGTCCAGAGTACGGATCTGTTCGAGAAGAATCACGGAGTCTTTTTGCAAACCGAAGCTGCCTTTATGCAATTCGATATGTGTCGGGAGCCGTGCTTTGGTCAGTCTGCTCGTTACTGCGGCGACTATAACGGTGGGAGAGTATTTGTTGCCGACGTCGTTTTGGACGATGAGCACCGGACGCACACCCCCTTGCTCGGAGCCTACGACCGGAGACAAATCGGCATAATATATTTCGCCTCGTTTAAAATCCATACTTACCGCCTTCTTTAGATTACTTGGCAAGCGAAAGATTTATTTCTGCCATGTCCTGATAACCCTTCGCCATATCCTCTTGATTTATATTATGCAGCGCAGGCAAAAAACGACTTATAATCTGGCTTATAAATTCTTCGGGCGACATGTTTTTACTCTTTGCCGTATCTAATAGCATCTGTTCGATTTCTCCGTCAAGCAATATTATGAATTTACTCATGATTGTCTCCTTTTTCTTAAGTTTTATACTCTTATAATTGCCCTATATGCGTACAAAAATACCGATATTGTAAAAGTTTGTCATATCTTTAAGAACATACAAACGTCGACGTTGACAAAGCGCTTGCAAAATGTTAAAATGTGAGTGAGGAAACAGATGAAATTACAATTAAACAATATTACAAAAAAATACGGCTCGGTTACCGCTTTGTCCGATTTTTCTTTTCAAACGGAAGACAAAAGATTCGTTGCGGTGGTAGGCCCGTCCGGATGTGGCAAAACTACGCTGCTTAGGATAATTGCCGGGTTGACGAAGCCGACGAGCGGCAGCATTACTGTTGACGGCAAAGAGATAACTCAGTTACCGTGCGCAAAACGAAACGTCGCCATGGTTTTTCAAAACTATGCGCTTTCACCTTATCAGACTGTTTTCGAAAATATCGCTTTTCCGCTAAAGATGAAAAAGGCGGGTAAAAACGAAATAAGAGAAAAAGTAGCATCCGTTGCAGGGACATTAGGCATAACCGACAAGCTGGACTGTTATCCGGATGAACTTAGCGGCGGTCAAAAACAGAGAACGGCAATAGGACGAGCCATGGTTTCTGATCCGAAAATATTTCTTTTAGATGAGCCGCTCAGTAATCTCGACGCAGTTTTAAAGGCGGATATGCGAGTGCTTATAACCGATTTGTATAAAAAATCAGACGCTACGTTTTTGTATGTAACGCACGATCAGACCGAAGCGATGTCAATGGCAACCGATATAATCGTACTCAAAGACGGTAGTATAGAGCAAAGCGGTGCGCCGGAGCATGTCTATCGAAGACCGATAAATAAATTCGTCGCAGGATTTATAGGTTCGCCGCAAATGAGCTTTTTGGACGGAAGTTTTATAGGCGAAAAAGGCTGCGTCGGTTTGCGTAGCGAAGACGTAACGGAAGGCGGCAGCATTAAAACGGCTGTAAAAAGCGTTGAGCTGCTTGGCGGCGATGCGATAGCGTATTTACAAACAGAAGGCGGCGTGTTGAAAATGCGGACAAAAAAAGGTTTTGTTCGAGGAGAAACGGTGTTTGTGTCAATAAACAGAGATAACGTTTACAGATTTGACGATGACGGCAACGCAGTGTATTATTAGACGTTGTTTACTCGGTGCATGCGCTCCGGACTTAATGCGACTCTTTTAGAATATGTTCGGTCCTTTGCTCCTGAAACGACAATGCAGGATGATACAAAACGGAATAACAAAAAAGCGCCTTCGAAAAGAAGACGCTTTTTTTACCGGAGTATTTATAATAGATTATACAAATTTATTATAACTGAGTGGGGTGTGACACCTATCTCTGTCAGGGAGTTTTTAGTAGAGCGAGAGATACGGGTAGTTTCGTATTGCCGTTTTAATCGGCTGTTTTCTATATAATACGTAAAAGAAAAGATATAACGTTATAATGTTTTTGTAACAGTAGAAGTATCTTTGTTCCTAAAGATTACAGGCACGATTCGTTTTGCGACTAATGCTGCAAGTACGCAAAGAGCGATGTCTTTTGGCATGTACAAGACGTTGTACGATATGATTGCCGGCAGTATGTCAGCTTTTCCGAGATAGAACTTCCATATAATCGCAAAGTACGGTATGCCGACAGCATAGCAACAAGCAAATCCCACTGCGGCCGCAAGTATGTAACGCTTGGTCGACGCATTCCGGTCGCCTCTGACTGCCCCCGCAGCGTAAGCTGCTAAGACAAAGCCGATTATATATCCGAAACTGGGTTTAAACACGGAGGAAAATCCACCGGTAGCGCCCGAGAATACGGGTAAGTGGCACACAAGCCCCATAAATAAATATATCGCCATGGATATCGCACCTTTTCTCTTTCCCAAAAACAATCCGGCGCATACGCAAATTACGGTTTGAAACGTGAGCGGCACGGGGAAAAACGGTATCGACACATAAAGCGTAAATACGATCATAAGAGCTACGAATAACGCAATTTGGGTGATGTCCTTGGTCAAGTTTTTGCTTTTTGATTTATCCATGGCAAAATTATACCACATTCGTTTTTGTTTTCCAAGCGTTTGACGGTATTTTGAGTTTATTGTAAAACAAAATTAACATAGTTATCGTCAAAAAATACTTGCAAAAAATGCCGATATGTATTACAATATAAGGGTATGAGATTTGTCGAACTCAAAAACAGTCTGAAAAACGGTTACAAGCCGTTCTATGTTCTTTCCGGCGACGATGCGTACGTTTTGTCTTTGGCAGAAAAGACGCTTCTGTCGTTGAGTTCGTTACCGGACATGAATTCAGTTTTTTTGGATGCGCCTCAGTGCGAAGAAATAGTTGTGGCGGCTAACACGTTGCCGCTCGGCGACGATACCAGGGTGGTTATCGTGCGCAATTTCCTCAGCGACGCTTCGGTATTAAAGACTTATTTGGAAAGTCCGTCGCATACTACGGTTTTGGTTATCGAAAGTCCGTTGCTCAGCCAAAATCTGAGTCAGATTTCTCAGTATGCGGAACTGATTGACTGCAGCAGACTCGATAAGGACACGCTGACTCGCTTTATTGCCAACGAATGTGCAAAAAAAGGTGCGGCAGTTACGGGAGAAGCTGCAAGGTTGCTTATCGAAAAGTGCAATCGTTACCTTGCGAGAATAGTTGCGGAAACGGATAAATTGTGCGCCTACGCTTACGGCGGCACGATAAAGAGCGACGTCGTTGTATCTATGGTAAACTCCGATCTGGAGTATAAACCGTACGAACTTGCCGACAGTATACTTAACGGAAACGGAGAAAAAGCAGTGAGATTGGCAAACGATATGATTGCCGACGGAGCTGCGGGGGTGTTCGGTCTGATATACTCTCATTTCAGACAGCTGTTGTATGTCGCAATAAGCGGCGAGGAAGCAAAAACCGCATTTAAGCTCACCGATTATAAGTACAAGTTGCTAAAATCGCAGGCGGCAGCGTTAAAGCCGGTGGCATTAAAACGCATTTGCGACAAATTGCACAAGATAGACGAAGATTATAAAAAAGGTGCGATCGGCGACAAGCTTGCGATTATCGAGTTTGTTACGAGCGTCGTAGGCGAAAGGAAATAAATAATCTTAATGAACAATACCGTAAACAATACACAAATTAAAAAGACAGGCGGGCTGATTTGGTTTTTCTTGTATCTCACTTTTTGCTTTGCCGGTTGGTACGGCGCACGAGGTACGGCGGCTGCGCTTACCGAGAGTTACCTGATAAAGCTTGCCGGTAATCGTTGGGCGATAGATGCGGTTGCTTTTTTTGCGTCCGGACTTTTGCCGGTTGCCATTTATTACATGGCGGTCGGTTTTTTCCGAGCTGCGCTTAAGAACACGCCGAATCTTTGTTTGGACGAGATGGTACGATATTTGCCTTATTTTTGCATGGTCGCAAATTTATGTATAGGCGGCGTATCGGTAATATTTTATTTTTATCCGCTTGCGTCCGTATGGGGCGGAATAATATCGCCTGTGTTCTTTAGGACGATATTTTTCGGCGCATATCTATGGTTTATTTGTAAGCGTTACGTTAAAGAGTATAACTACGCTACTTTCGTTATGTATTTCGGCAAACTTTACGTTAACATTGCAATCGTCGTTTTGGCAATAAACTTTCTTATGGCGGTGATACGATGAAAAAGATTTTGACGCTTTTATTGACGATAACGTTTTTGTTTGCCGGATTGAGTTTGACCGTAGCGCATGCGGAAGACGGCAGCGCTACGCTCGACGAGTTGGCAAACTCGATAGACAAAACCACACGAGAAATTTGCGACGAGTTAGAAGATCGAACTGCTTTTACCGATGCGGGTAAGGCTGCGGCTGAGTGGGTGGAAAAAAGATTGAAAGCTATAGGCGTTTCTGATTCGCAAGTACAGGAGTTTTCTTTAGAGGCGACTCGCAGCAACGGGATTAAGTACGAAACGGTGACCGTTTACGGGTACAATGTCGAAGCTTTTATAGATTTCGGAAAAGAAAACACCGTGCTTTTTTCGGTGCCTTTAAGTAATCATTATTCAAAAAACGAAGGATATGGCGCAGTAAAGGCGGAAGGTGCGCTTTACTATGCTACGTCTGTTGCGTTTGCGCTGGAAATTGCCGAAATTTTGGTTAACAAAAGCGATTATCCGTATAATGTGGCGTTTGCTTTCGTGGCAGGTACCGACGAGGGAAATTTCGGAAGCAAACAATACGTTAAGTCTGTGGAACATCGATTGACGTTGTGCATAAACGTCGAACGAATCGGTTGCGGAAACACTTATTTCTATACGGGAGAAACGAAAAGCGCATTAAACGACAAGGCTGCGGAAATACTTACCGAATACGGTTTGCTTGAATTTCCGACCGCAGGTAAGGTTATGCTTCCGATGCAAGTCGTGGACGGGGCATCTTATTCGACGTACGCAATGCGAGGAGATTTTGCTTCGTATGTGTCTGCCGGTTATAGCGCACTGGAAATTATCGGCGGCGATTTCAGCGGCGGAATAAACGGCGAAGGCGGCAAATACGTCGGACTGAGCGCTGACGATACTTATGAAAATTTGATTAAAAATCATCCCGCTTACGCAAGCAACGTTGCCTCTTTGATAAACGCAATGGTGCGTTTTGCGTCGGATGATTCGCTTCCGGATATTTGCGTCGGAGCCGACAACGGTTTTAAAATTTTCACCAAAGAATGGCTGCCTTATGCCATTGCTTTGGGATTGGTGATAATTGCCGGAGCGACGCTTATTATCGTAACTAACGCATTAAGTAAAAAGTACAAGATGCCGCCGAGTAAAACGTTAAAGGTGGCTGTATTCGGAAGAGAGTTCGAAGACGGAAACGGCGATTACATCGACGAAGTAAAATATGAGGATTCCGATCCTTTTGACGGGAGGTAGACGATGGATTTTCAACACATGATCGATAGCTTAAAAGGCAGGTTTCAAGGGATAAACATTCTTTGGTCTGTATTGGACGTGATAATAATCACTGCGCTGCTATATGTGCTGTTTGGTTTTCTTAAACGAAAAAACTGTTCGCGCCTTATAAAATACATCATAATGGCGCTCGTTGCGGTGGCTGTACTTAGCAGCAAATTTAATTTGGGCGGCGACGGACTGATATTGACCGGTTCTCTTGCCGGAGAAGCGCTTATGCTTGCCGTCGTTGCGGTACTTATTTTGTTTCCGCAGGAACTCAGAAGAGCGCTTTGGAAAATTTCATCGCCTAAGGCGATGAGCGAGTTTTTCTCGACCAGCTACGATTGCACCGAGGAAGAACTTCGCAATGCGATAGAGGAGATAGTAAAAGCCGTACAGAATATGGCTAAGAAGAACACCGGAGCGCTTATCGTCGTTGCGCCCGTATCGGTTCCTTCTAACATAATAAACAGCGGAACGAAATTAAATTCTAAGCTGTCTTATCAACTTCTCGAATGTTTGTTTAATACCAAGGCTCCTCTTCACGACGGGGCGGTATTTGTAAGAGGCGACACGATAATAGCGGCAGGATGCTTTTTGCCGTTGACTCAAAATATTGACGTGGATAAAGAATTAGGAACGAGGCACAGAGCCGCTATAGGCATTACCGAGACAAATAACGTTATGGCAATTATCGTTTCCGAAGAAACCGGCGTTATTTCGGTTGCGATAGACGGTCAGCTCAGTATGTATTACGACTCGGATATGCTAAGAGCAAAACTGGAAGAAGTTTACGGTCTTAAAGCCGTAAAGGAAGAAAAGAAACTCGGACTTTGGAGGAAGAGATCGTGAAAAAATTTTTTAAGTCTGTTTTCGTTGACAATATAGGGATTACGCTTTTGTCGCTTGCGACGGCGGTTGTCTTGTTTTTGCTGACGACTATGTTAAATTAAATAACCGTAAAGGAGTATTATTATGGAATTACCCGTTAAATTCGACGAAGTGTTGTTGCCTAAAAAAGGCATCGACATGGAAAAATGGTGCGTAGTGGCATGCGATCAGTTTACTTCGCAGCCCGCTTATTGGGAAAAACTCGCCGCTTTTGTAGGCGACGAACCCAGTGCGCTTAATCTTATCTACCCCGAATGCTATCTTTCGGACAAGCCACAAGAGCGTATCGCCAAGATAATCGACAATATGAACGATTATCTCGGAAAAGATCTTTTCCGTTCGGTAGATGACGGTCTTATCTTGGTAGAAAGAACTACCGCTCACGGCAATAAGCGTTACGGACTTATGATGATTGTCGACCTCACGCAGTATAGCTTTAAACCCGAAGATAAAGCTCTTATCAGAGCTACCGAAGGTACCGTAATAGAACGTATACCGCCCAGAGTAAAAATCAGAGAAAATTGTCCGCTCGAGCTTCCTCATATTTTGTTGCTGATCGACGACGAAAAACGCAGTGTTATCGAGCCGCATATCGGTTCGGCTAAAAACGAGCTTTTGTATGATACCGACCTTAACATGGGCGGCGGTCATATCAAAGGCTATCACGTAAAAGACCGGGCTGCCGTAGAGAGTGCCCTTAAGCAGTTGCTTAAAGACAGTACCGCAAAATATGGCGAGCCACTTTTGTTCGCAGTGGGTGACGGAAATCATTCGTTGGCAACGGCAAAGGCATGCTACAAAGAAGATAATCCGCGCAGCAAGTATGCCTTGGTAGAAGTAGAAAACATTTATGACGAAGGCATATTGTTCGAGCCTATTCACAGAGTGGTTTATCCTAAGGACGTAAACGATTTCGTTGCAAAATTTACGGCAGCGGTAACCGGTCCGGTAGAAAGCAAATTGTTTATCGGCGGCAAAGAAAGCAAACTTGCGCTTCCCGAAAATTCTATCGAGGGCGTAGACAAAGTGCAAAAGTTTATCGACGCATATCTTAAGGAAAACGGAGGTTCGCTTGACTACATACACGGCGAAAACGATCTTAAAGAAATTTGCGCTAAGGACGGTGGCGTAGGTATCGTTCTTAAGCCGATGGATAAGGGTACGTTATTTAGCTACATAGTTAAAAACGGCGTTTTGCCCCGTAAGACTTTCTCTATGGGCGAAGCGGATGAAAAACGTTACTATGTGGAAGCCCGCAAAATCAAATAATTGCCTTGAAATTACTCGAAAAATATCTGTTCGGTAACGGACAGATATTTTTCGCCCCTAAAAGGACGAATTTTTCGCATTTTTTAAAAGTTCTGCGTTACGAACTTGTTGAAAAAATGCGTATTGATTAAAGTAAAAAAATACTTATCGGCAAAAGACGCTTGTAATAACTTGTGTTTTGGTAGCGGTTGTGTTAAAATGTTACCCTAAAGGAAGACGATATGAGCGATAAACCCAAAATAGCGGCAATGGTAAGCGGAGGCATGGATTCGATGGTCATGCTTAGTATGTTGTTGCCTTTGTATTCGGTTACGGTCGTTCACGTCAATCACTGTATACGAAAGGAAGCCGACCTTGACGAGAATTTCGTAAAAAATTATTGCGAAGGAATAGGCGTGCCGTTCTTATCGTATAAGTTCGATGTCCCCGAGCTTTCCAGACATTCGGGCAGAAGCATCGAAACGGAAGCAAGACTTTGCAGGCGAAAGGTTGCCGACGAACTTAAACATATATATGGTGAAGTAGCGTTTGCTCATCATGCGGACGATAACGCAGAAACCGTGCTTATGCACATATTTCGAGGGTCAGGCATTGATGGATTAAGAGGTATGCGGGAGCGTGAAAACGGTATTTATCGGCCGCTGTTGCGCCTTACGAGGCGAGATATACAAAAATACGCCGAAGATAACGGTATTCCTTTCGTAACCGATGCTACAAATTTCGACGATACCTACACCCGTAATTTTATTCGTCTCAAGGTATTGCCACTTATAGAGACGAGGTATCCGGCAGTCGTCGGCGCATTAAACAGCTTGGCAGCATTGGCAACCGAAAACTCGGATACGTTAGATGAATTTATGGACGACGGTATGATAATCGATTGCGGCGACGAAGTAAAGTTGAATTTGGTAGCACTCGAAACGCCGCTTAAAGCAAGATATGTTGCAAAAGCTGCAAAAATTCTTATGCCGGTTGATGTCGAACGGAAACAAATCGAAAGGGTATTAAAGTTGTCAACCGCCCAAAACGGCAAAAGCGTCGATATGGTAAACGGGCTTAAGGCGTTCAGAGAGTACGATAACGTGGTGTTTGCTTTTCAAAAGACTCCGTGTCTTGACGAGATTGATTTTTTTGTCGGACAAAGACAATTAGGGGACGTCGTAATATGCGTAAGAAAAACCCTCGGCTGTTTGATTAAAGGTAAGACGTTAAGCAATATTCCTGACGGAAGCGTTTTTAGGTATCGGCGAGAAGGTGACGTTTTTACGCCGTTCGGGTCAAAAAGAAAGTTGCTGTCCGATTACTTTACCGACAAAAAAATACCAAAACGTCTGCGAGATTTTGTGCCGTTGCTATGTTGCGGTAACGAAGTGCTGGCGATAGTGGGTATGGAAGTATCGGACAGATGCAGAGTTAAAGACGAGCAATCGTACGTAATCGATTTTACAAAAATAAAAGACAATAAACATTCGCAAGGAGATTCCAATGAAGACTAACGTAATTTATACTAATGAGCAAATCCGCGAACGAATATCCCAGCTTGGCGAGGAAATTTCTCGTTCTTATTCCGACGATCGTCCTGTGCTTTGTATCTGCGTGCTTAGGGGGGCGGTAATGTTTTTCACCGAGCTCGTGCAAAAGATCAGGGGGGAAGTAGTTCTCGATTTCATGACGCTTTCAAGTTACGATAGCGGTACGTCTTCGTCCGGGAAAGTACGGATGGTTAACGGCATAAGAGAGGACGTTAAGGGAAAACATGTCCTTATTGTGGAGGATATTATAGACTCGGGACATACGATAAAGTTTTTGAGAGAATATTTCAGCGAGAAGGACCCGGTGGACGTAAAGGTTGCGTGTCTGCTCGATAAACCCATGACTCGTCAGGTGCATGCCGACGTTGATTTTAAGGCGTTCACTTTAGAAAAGCCCTCTTTCGTGATTGGATACGGACTCGATTACGATCAGCATTACAGAAACCTTTCGAACATATTAGAGGTAGAAAGTCTTTGAGTTACGAATTGGTTGATTTGGGCAACGGATTGGTTTTTAAGCAAAAACAAGATTCGTTCAGATTCGGTTGCGACGGAGTGGAAATAGCTAATTTCTGCGAAGGTGGTAAAGGTGATAAAATCGCCGACCTGGGCGCCGGAACCGGAATAATAGACGTTCTTTTGGCAGGCAAGCGAGGAATGAATGTTACGGCAGTGGAAATTCAAAGCGAGCTTTGCGAATACGTGCGTGAGAATTCGCGCATAAACGGACTCGAAGATTTGATTACCGTGATAAATGCGCCTATGCAAAAGATAAGCGATTATGTTGAAGTCGGGAGTATGGACGCCGTTGTATCCAATCCGCCTTATCGCAAATGCGGTAGCGGAATGAAACAGGAGAATCGATCGATAGCTATTGCTCGACACGAAATCGCTGTTAAGTTATCCGAAGTTTGCGATGCGGCGGCATATTTATTGAGCAGCGGCGGTAAATTTTTCGTAATAAATCAAACCGAACGTCTTGCCGAAACGATGTACGAATGTAAAAAACGCAAATTGGAGCCGAAAAAACTCCAGATACTGACTCCTAACGAAGTAAAAGAACCGCACCTTTTTATGTTGAAATGCGTAAAAGATGGAAAAGAAGGTCTTATTGTCTGTAAAGAAAGACCTGTGAGAGTGGAGGTTAATTGATGCTTTATATTGTAGGCACGCCCATAGGGAATTTAGGCGAAATCACATACAGAGCGGTAGAAACGCTGAAGAACGTTGACGTCATCGCAGCAGAGGATACACGCCACACTATGGTTTTGCTTAACGCTTACGGTATAAAAAAGCCGCTTATTTCCTACCAAAAATTTAACGAACAAGCCACCAAGCAAAAACTTACCGAGCTTTTGCTCTCAGGTAAAGACGTGGCGCTTGTATCGGATGCCGGAATGCCGCTGATATCCGATCCCGGATACGTTTTGGTATCGTTTTTAATAGAGCAAGGGATAGAATATACGGTAGTAAGCGGCGCTTGCGCATGTATAGACGCATTGGTGCTTAGCGGCATGGACACATCAAAGTTTTGTATGCTCGGTTTTTTGCCGCAAAAGAAGTCGGACAGAGAGCGATTACTCGCCGAGTATGCTGATATAAAGTGTACGTTGGTTTTTTATAGTGCGGTGCACGATATAGATGCGGATTTGACAAGTTTATATCACCGACTCGGAAGACGCAAGGTGGCGGTGATAAGGGAGCTTACCAAGTTGCACGAACAAGTTTCGAGAGGTTATTTGGGGGAAGAAATGGATTTTGCCCGAAAAGGCGAATTCGTTATTGTGGTTGAGGGAGCGCCTCGAAAAGATTTTTCGTCGCTAACGGTAGAGCAGCATTATTTGAATGTTTTGAGTAACGGCGCAGACAAAAAAGAAGCGATAAAGATCGTAGCTTCGGAGAGAAAAATGCCGAAGTCCGAAGTGTATGCGATAGTAGTTAATATGGAAGAAAAAGCCTAATCGATTTTCCCGAAGAGAGTAGAATAAGAAAAAGAGTAGAAACATTAAGAGGATCGGATAATGAATAACGAAGCCAAAGAAATATGGGATCAAATGCTTTCCGTGATGGAAACGGAACTTAGTATTTTGGATTATGACGTGTGGATAAAACCTATCGAACCGCTCTGCATCAGAGACGGTAAGCTTGTTTTGCTTACCGCAAGCGAGTGGGCAAAGTCAATAGTCAGGGGAAGATATGCGCCGCTCATCAAGGCAGCGATGAACAGTGCGAACGATTTGCTTACCGACGTTGAAATTATAAGTAAGGACGAAAAAGACAGATATTTCGAGGCAGAAGAAAAGTTTGAAATAAAAGAGCAACCTATCGTCCAAAACGAACCTATGAGCGTAAATCCCCGATATAATTTTGAGAACTTCGTTGTGGGAAAATCCAATCAACTTGCCGTTGCTGCCGCAAGGGCAGTTGCGGACGAGCCGGGACTTAGATACAATCCGCTTTTTATTTACGGCGGCGCAGGTCTGGGCAAAACGCATCTTATGCACGCTATAGGTAATTCGCTGAGGGTGTCGCATCCGCATTTAAAAGTTCTGCTGGTAAGTTCCGAAAAATTTGTCAACGAATTGGTTAAGCATATCGGCGTAAAAGGCGGCGGCGGATCTGCGTTTAGAGACAAGTATCGCAGCGCAGACGTGCTTATGGTGGACGACATACAGTTTATTTCGGGCAAAACTGCCACGACAGAAGAGATTTTTCATACATTTAACGAGCTTTACGACGCCAACAAACAACTCGTTTTTACTTCGGACAGAGCGCCAAAAGATATTCCGGACATAGACGAAAGATTGCGTTCGAGATTCGAATGGGGATTTACGGCAGACATACAGCCGCCCGATCTCGAAACGAGAATAGCTATTTTACGCAAAAAGGCGCAGATACAAAAATATAACATAAGCATGGAAGTGCTTGCCTATATGGCAGAGTGTATTTCCAGTAACGTAAGAGAAATGGAGGGACTGCTAAACAAAGTAATCTTACTTTCGCAGCTTAACGAAACGCAACCTTCCATCGAGATGTGTAAGGAAGCGTTAAAGGATTATTCGCAAAAAAACGACGGTGAAGTAACCGCAGATGATATTATAGACGCAACGTGCAAGTGTTTTTCGGTAAAAAGAGAAGATCTTATAGGAAAACGAAAGACGAGAGAGATAGTTGAGCCGAGACAAATTTGCATTTATGTTATAACCGAATTACTCGATTTACCTCTTTCGACGATAGGCAATATGTTTGGCGGCAGGGACCATACCACGATAATGTACGCCAGGGACAAGGTAGCTCAGTCTCTTTCGGACAGCAGAGTAAAAGATAACGTAGACAATATCAAAAACATGGTCTACAAAAAATAGCATTTTTTTTGCAATACGCCTATAATTGCTTGACAAATCGACTCGCAAATAATATAATGGGTAAGCTAAATCATAGTTTAGGAGATGGAATATGAAGAAAGATATACATCCGGATTACCACGAGGTAGTTTATGAGTGTGCCTGCGGAGCCAAATTCGTTACCGGCTCTACTAAAAAAGGTGATGTAGTTAAGGTGGATGTTTGCAGCGAATGTCATCCTTTCTATACCGGTAAGCAGAAGCACGCCGAGACCGGTGGCAGAATCGATAAGTTTAATCAGAAGCGCATAAAGAAGAATTAGTTATTATTTTAATTCAAATGCTTAACCATACCCTTAACACGATTTTGTAGCGGTATGGTTTTTCTTTTATATACGGAGGAAAGATGGACAAAAAAGTTACGTCCATAGGCGGTCAGGCTCTGATGGAAGGGGTCATGATGAGAGGTCCTACGTCAATGGCTATGGCGGTCAGGAATAAAGACGGGTTTATCGAAGTAGATTCCGTGCGCCTTAAACCGATAAGATGGTATAACAAAGTTCCCGTTTTAAGAGGAGTAGTTTCTTTTGTAGAATCGCTTTACAACGGTGTAAACACGATAACAAAATCTGCGCAAGTAGTCGGAGACGAGGACGAAAAGATAAGCAACGGCGGCATGATTTTTGCCGTGTGCGCCGGAGTATTGCTTGCTATCGGTCTGTTTATGCTCGTACCTGAACTTATTGCAAGTTTAATCGACGGACTTATCGGACACAGCGTACTTTTAAAGAGTTTGATTGCCGGTGCGCTTCGAATGATTATATTCGTGGCTTATTTGCTTATCGTGTCCAAGATGAAGGATATAAGGCGAACGTTTATGTATCACGGAGCAGAACATCGAACCATAAACTGTTACGAGTCCGGCATGGAGCTGACCGTAGAAAACGTACAAAAGTGCAGCACTCGTCATAACAGATGCGGAACTACTTTTTTGTTTATCGTTATGGTGGTTTCCATACTGCTGTTTGCCATAGTCAACTGGATTCTGGATCTTTTGATAGGAGACATGCTGAGCGGTTTTGTAAAAAAACTGGTTTACTTTGGCATAAAACTGGTTATTTTGCCGTTTACCGCAGGAATCAGTTATGAGATTCTTAAAGGAGTCGCAAAGCTCCCAGACAATATCTTTGCCAAAATTTTGCGAGCGCCCGGATTGGCTTTGCAAGGACTTACTACCAAGATTCCCGACGACGATATGGCGGAAGTGGCGATAAAGAGTTTTTTGACCGTATTAAAAATGGAAGAAAACAGTGCTGAGCCTACCAGAGCCTTCGGTAATTTGGAGCTTCCTGACGTTCGTAAATACATTATTAAGCGTATCGGCAAAGAAGAAGTCGAAGCGGATTGGATACTTTGCGACACGCTTAAGTGCAAAAGAGGCGATTTGCCGCTTATAAAGTATGTTTCGCTTGCGGATTTCGGCAAAATCAAATCTATTTGCGACAGGAGAGTAAGCGGGGAACCTCTTGACTACATCTTGGGCAAATCGTATTTTTACGGACTGGAAATAAAGGTAAACGACAGCGTTCTTATTCCGAGGATGGAAACGGAATTGCTCGTAAGTGAAGCCATATCCGCAATATCGGACAGATATTCTTCCTGTGTCGTTTTGGATTTATGTACGGGCTCCGGTTGCATAGCAAAGGCGCTTGCTGTCAATACTTCCGCTACAGTGGTTGCTTCGGATATATCGGACGACGCTCTTAAGGTTGCCGACGAAAATCTCGAAGGTACGTCGGTTACGTTGATTAAAAGTGATTTGTTCGATGCGTTTAATCCCAATTCTTTTGACGTAATCGTTTCTAATCCTCCGTACATTCGTTCGGGCGATATAAATTCGCTTTCTGCTGAGGTTAAGCACGAACCTCGCATAGCGTTGGACGGCGGAGAGAGCGGACTGGACTTCTACAAACGAATCGTGTGTTCTGCTCCCATATATCTCAAAAAAGGCGGCTGCTTGCTTTTGGAAATCGGTTATGACCAAGCCGAACCGATAACGAGACTTATGGAAACTTTCGGTTTTAGCGGGGTAAAAACACTTAAAGATTATGACGGAAACGACAGAATAGTTATCGGAAAGGTTTAATATGAATATAGAAAAATTAAAAAACATTAAAGACAAATTCGAGGATTTGAGCGCAAAGATATCCGATCCCGAGGTGATAGCGGATAACAAAGAGTGGACTAAGCTTGTCAAAGAACATTCGTCGCTCGAGCCTATCGTTACGCAGTACGACGCATACGTCAAAACTCAAAACGATATTGAAGAGGATAAAGTAATTATAAAAGACGAATCGGATGCGGAAATGGTAGAGTTGGCAAAAGCCGATATGGAAGAAAAAAAGGTATTACTCGAAAAAATCGAAAATGAGCTCAAAGTGTTGCTTTTGCCGGTAGATCCCAACGATGATAAAAACGTTATTATCGAAATCCGAGGCGGAGCGGGCGGCGAAGAAGCTGCGTTGTTTGCTGCCGAGATGATGCGTATGTACAAAATGTATGCCGAAAAAAACAGATGGCAGGTTGAAGACGTAGATATAAATATGACCGAATTAGGCGGCGTTAAGGAAGCGGTATTCGAAATTCACGGAGTAGGCGCATATCGAAAACTTAAATACGAAAGCGGCGTTCACAGAGTGCAAAGGGTTCCGGATACGGAGACGCAGGGTAGGATACACACGTCTACCATAACAGTCGCCGTATTGCCCGAGGTAGAGGACGTTGTCGTTGATATTAACGAACGTGATCTCAAAATCGATACGTACCGCAGTAGCGGCGCAGGCGGACAGCATATTAACAAGACGGATAGCGCAGTGCGTATGACGCACCTGCCTACCGGAATAGTGGTAACTTGCCAAGATCAGCGAAGCCAGATAAAGAATAGAGAAAAGGCAATGCAGATACTAAAAACAAAGCTCTACGATTACTACAAGTCCACTGCTGACAAAGAGTATGCGCAGAGTCGAAAGAGTCAGGTAGGGACAGGAGATCGCAGTGAGCGAATCAGAACTTACAATTTCCCGCAAGGCAGAGTTACGGATCATCGCATAGGCATGACTATTTATTCGATAGACACGTTTATGAACGGTGATATAGACGAAATGTTAGAAGCATTAAGACTTGCCGACCAAACGGCAAAGCTCGAAGCTGCGGAGTAACAATCGAAAAAAATAAAACAATAAAAACTCGCCTGACGATAAAATGCAAGCGAGTTTTTATTATACAGTAGTAATTTAAAAAACATGTGATTTTAATCCGGATTGGCAGAGGCGCAGTAAGTTGCGTTAATTTTCGGAGTTAACCCGGTCGAGATCGCTTAACCAAGCCTGCGGTCTGAAATCTGAACGAACTTTTATATTGCACAAGTCGTTTTCGAACAATTGCACGCCGTCAGAGCCGAAGTTGCGTTTGAATTGATATTTAAACATACGATTTATCATTGTCAAAAGACATTTTTTTATATCGGCAGGCGAATCGTCGAATTTCTGTATTGCGGATCGATATACGGCGGAAGGAGCCGCTTTCTTGCCGAACATTTGATCGATAAAGTAGTCGTGAAGTCTATAAGGACCTATCGAATTTTCGGTGCTCTGCTGTTCCAATAATTCGGGCGAAATAGGCGTGTCGAGTATATCCGCTATAATTTTTGCTGCGCATTTTCCCGTTTTTGTGTTTGCAAACGCACGCAACATATTTTGCGCACTCGTTTTGAGAACCGAGCAATTGGGATTATATTGACTCAGTTGATCTCCTCCGAACGTTGACCAGCCTAAGCATATTTCCGAGAGGTCGCCTGTGCCTAACATAAGGGCGTTATATTTATTGCTTAAGTCAAGAAGTATTTGCGTGCGTTCCCGCGCCTGAGCGTTTTCGTATACTACGTCCTTAAGGGTGTGATTTATGGCTCTGAGGTGCAAAGTGACTGCACTGTCTATAGGTACGTTTTGTCCTGTAACCTTAAAAGCCTCTATCAGTGCGTTTGCGTTGTCTTGCGTGCGTCTTGTGGAAGCTGCGCCTCTCATGGTTACGCAAATAATATTTTTGCGGTCGATTTTGTTTTCGTCAAACGCAGTTATCGCAGCCATAAGCACGTTAGTCGAATCAATGCCTCCGCTGAGGCCGAGGATGACTTTGTCCGTGCCTATTTCCTCCATTCTCGAGGATATTCCCCTTGCCATAAGTTTGTACGCCGTCATGCACTCGTCGAAGTCCGATATTATAAGCGACTGATTCCTTTGGGGACTATATGGCGTAAAAACTTCGCTGCATTTAGGGATTTTTGCGACAATAACGTCATTATCCCAATCGGCGTATTCTTTAACTTTACCGCCGGAACATAATGCTTTAAATCCGCTCATTATCTTATTGCTTACAGATTCGCCTTTGCCCGAACTTACCGCTGCCGTAACGTAGGGGAAGGAACACATCTTGGCTTTTATTTCGCTTTCGTTGCGAACATACGATGCGAAAGCAGACGGAACTACTACGCAGTCGCTTTCGTGCGGGTTATCGAAGTCGGCTCTTATCGAAATTTTTGTTTCGCCATCCATAGTAGGGACGTCGTCCGAACCGTATTTAATGCAGCTCGACGATACGTCGGTTATTCCTTTCGGCATACAGTAGACGCATGTTTTGCCTTGACGTACTATTGCCGTGGCGTCGTAAACCCCGTCTGTTTTTTGCAGCGGCAATCCCAAAATTACTGTTTCGTGCGGCGGGCATGCGGCTGCAATTGTCTGCAATGCGTTAAATGCGGCGTCCGATAGTGTGGGAAAAGCGTACATGTCGCCGCAGGTTGCTCCGGTAATGCATAGCCTCGGGAATACTACAATGTCTGCATTTTTTGTTTTCGCCAGGCAGTCGATTATTTTTTCGGTATTAAATTTAACGTCGCCCGGTTTTAGTTCGGGCGAGCATAATGCTATAGTCGTTGCCATGTTTTGCCTCCGTATCATATTTTAGCATAACGGCAATAAAAACTCAAGTTTTGACGGCTAATAAGTTGTAAATTTTTAAACATTGTGTTACAATATACAATATAAATGAAAGACAAAGTTGCGGTTTGACTCGTTTTAAGTCTGCAAATAACGAAGTTTGCGTTATGATAATAACCGCTGAAACTTTGTTTTGAAAAAATGCGATTCGGAGATATTGCTTTTATGGATTATTTAAAGTTCAAAAGCGGAACGGACGTGCGTGGAACGGCGGTAAACGGAGACTTTACTCCTGAGGTTGCCGCAAATATAGCTGCTGCTTTCGCTTTTGTTTTTGATTGTAAAAAGGTTGCCGTGGGCAGAGATAGTCGTATCACAGGACCGCAAATCTGCGATGCTGTAACGGACGCTTTGATTGGATGCGGTTGCCAAGTTTTCGATTGCGGCTTGTGTTCTACGCCGTCCATGTTTATGATGACGCAGTATCCGTCTATAAAGGCAGATGGAGCTATTATGATTACCGCTAGTCACCATCCGTACGACAAAAACGGTATGAAGTTTTTTCTTGCAGACGGCGGACTCTCTTCGGCAAAGCTTACTTCCGTCTTAGAGACGGCTAATAAGGGCGAACGCAAGGTCGGTTCGGGATTAAAGTTTACGGACGATTATTTATCTTTGTACTGTAAGCACATTCGGGATATAATTTTGAGTCGTTTGCCCAGAGGGCTCAACGGATACAAAATAGTGGTGGACGCAGGTAACGGAGCGGGCGGATTTTTCGCCGACAGAATTTTGCGTCCGTTAGGAGCAGACGTAGACGGTTCGCAATTTTTGGAACCGGACGGTATGTTCCCGTCACACGTCCCCAATCCCGAAGATAAGGCGGCGATGGACAGTATTTCCGCAAGAGTAATAGATACAAAAGCCGATTTCGGTATAATCTTCGATACCGACGTTGACAGAAGCGCTGTAGTTACGGCATCCGGCGCCGAACTTAATCGCAATAGACTTATAGCTGCGATTTCGGCAGTGCTGCTATCCGAAAGACAGGGTGGAATAATTGTGACGGATTCGGTTACCAGCGACGGACTACATAAGTTTATAGAGGCTAAGGGCGGCGAGCATATCAGGTACAAAAGAGGATATCGTAACGTCATTGAATTTTCGCAAAAGCTTAATGCAGAAGGCAGATATTCGCCGCTTGCCATCGAAACTTCCGGGCATGCCGCACTTAAGGAGAATTACTTCCTTGACGACGGGGCGTATCTTGCAGTAAGATTGCTAATAGAAGCGGTTAAGCTAAAAGAGCGGAATAAAACGCTTGAAGACCTTATTTCCGATCTCGAAGAGCCGCTTGAATGCGCCGAAGTGCGTCTAAAACTTGTCGGCGACGATTGGAAAGAACAAGGAAATAAAATTTTAAGCGATTTGGAAGAATATGCGAAAAAGCATTTTTCGTTAGCGTCCGATTCGTACGAAGGCGTACGTGTAAATACCGAATACGGTTGGTTTATGGCGAGAATGAGCGTTCATGATCCCATAATACCCGTTAATATCGAAAGTAATTATAGAGGCGGCGTAAAGAAGATGGCAGAGATACTTGCGAACTTTCTGAAAGTATATTTGTCGGATCTTTCGGCATTTGAAAAATTGTTTTAAGGAGAATATAAATGAGTAACATCAAAACAACGGCGGTAAACGCCATCAGAGCTTTGTCAATAGAGGCAATCCAAAAAGCAAAGAGCGGACATCCCGGTCTTCCGTTGGGCGCAGCGCCTATCGTATACGAGCTTTTTGCCGAGCATATGCGTCACGATCCCGTCGACCCGTCGTATTTAGACAGAGACAGATTCGTGCTTAGCGCAGGACACGGTTCGGCGTTGTTGTATTCGACGTTGCACCTATTCGGCTACGACGTCAGCATGGAAGATCTCAAAAATTTTCGACAGGTCGGTGCTATAACTACGGGACATCCCGAGTGGAAAGTTTGCCCGGGCGTCGAAACTTCTACCGGACCGTTAGGTCAAGGCATTGCCAACGCCGTCGGTTTTGCTATTGCCGAAACGATGCTTGCCGCCAAATATAACAAGCCGGATTGCAAAATAGTCGATCATTATACCTATGCGCTTACAGGAGACGGTTGTCTTCAAGAAGGTATAGCGTACGAAGCGGCGTCGCTTGCCGGCACACTCAAACTCGGCAAACTCATTTTGCTCTACGATAAAAACGATATTACCATTGAAGGAAATATAAATCTAACGTTTAGCGAAGACGTCGGAAAAGTTCATGAGGCAATGGGCTGGCAAGTTATTTACGTAGACGACGCCGATTGCGATAAGATTGGCGTTGCTATCGAGCAAGCAAAGGCAGAAAAAGAAAAGCCGTCGCTTATTATCGTTAAGACGCAAATCGGATTCGGATCGCCTAAGGCAGGAAGTGCGTCCTGTCACGGAGCGCCGCTCGGCGAGGACGGAGTAGCGCAAACTAAGAAAAATTTGGGCTTCGAGTATCCCGACTTTACGGTTCCCGACGAAGTGACTAAGCATTACCTCGGCATAAAAAAGTCGCTTATGTCCGAGCATGAACAGTATGAAAAGAAACTTGCTTCTTATGCGGCTAAATATCCCGAAGAGTACAAGCAGTTAGTCAAAGATATAAACGGTGAGGCAGATATCGACGAGGCGAAGCTGTACGAGTTTGAGGACAAGCCTATTGCAACAAGAAAGGCAAGTAATATTGTGCTAAATAAAGTGGCGGATATGATGGGCACGTTGGTCGGAGGCTCTGCCGATCTCGGTCCGTCTAATCTTACTTCGCTTAACGGGAAACCCGATTACAGCGTTTCGGACAGAAGCGGAAGGTATATTCATTTCGGTATCAGAGAACACGCAATGGCTGCCATTGCAAACGGAATGTATTTGCACGGAGGCGTTCGCCCTTACGTAAGCACTTTCTTTGCGTTTAGCGATTATATGAAAAACGCCATTCGTATGAGTGCGCTTATGAAGTTGCCGATTTTGTATATATTTACGCACGACAGCATAGGCGTAGGCGAGGACGGTCCGACGCATCAGCCTATCGAACATCTTACAGGCTTAAGAAGCATGCCCGATCTCGACGTATATCGTCCTGCCGACGCAAGAGAAACCGCCGCTGCGTATATAAGTGCCGTAAAAGGAGAATATCCGACTTGCATCGTATGTTCTCGTCAAGATTTGCCACCGCTCGTAGGCTCAGGTAAAGATGCGCTTAAGGGTGGATATGTTATTAGCGATATGCAAGATTATGAGGCGATTATTTTGTCGGCAGGCAGTGAAGTGTGTGTGGCTATAGAAGCTCAGACTTTGCTTGCAGACAAAGGTGTAAAGACGAGAGTTGTATCCATGCCGTGTTTCAGCGCATTCGAGCGTCAGAGCGAAGAGTATAAAGAGAGTGTTTTGCCCTCTTCGAAAAAGGCGAGAGTTGCGGTGGAGGCCGGTTCGTCGATGTGTTGGTATAAATATGCGTCCGAGACTGTATGCATAGACAAATTCGGTCAGTCGGGACCTGCAAAGAAGTTGTTTGAGATTTACGGCATAACGGCGGCTAACGTTGCGGATAAGGTTATGTCCGTATTAAAGAAATAAATTGCAATGTACAAGTTTTTTGCTTTTTTGCATAGAATGCGTTATATAAATCGCTGGAGTCTTATGCGAAGCTACGAAAACGAAAACGTAGCCGAACATTCGCACTGCGTTGCGATTATGGCGCATGCGCTATGTGTTATAGAGAACAAGCTTTTCGGTGGCTCCCTCGATGAAAATAAGGCGGCGGTAATCGCATTGTATCATGAAACGAGTGAGGTTATCACCGGCGATTTACCTACGCCCATAAAGTATTTCAACAACGGCATTACCGACGCTTACAAACAGCTCGAAAGTCAGGCGGAGGAAAAAATGCTGCGGCAGTTGCCTGACGAGCTTGTTGACAGCTTTGCGCCGTTAGTCTGCGACAAAAGTTCGGATGAGTACAGGTTCGTTAAATATGCCGATAAACTTGCCGCTTACGTTAAATGTATCGAGGAGATAAACGCAGGTAATCCGGAGTTCAACAGTGCATTTAAGACGATAGGCGAGTGGTTGGATAATGCGGATAGTCGGAGCGTAAACTATTTTAAAAAGAACTTCATCGATGCTTTTTATCTCACATTAGATAAGCTACAGGAAGAATAACCTACTTTTCTTGTAAGAAAAGTAGACAAAAGAACGTCAAGAGATTTCCTACGAGCGATGTTAAAACCTTACGTTACTAGCTTTTAATATTTGTGTGGTGTGATTACCTTGTAAGAAAAGTAGGCAAAAGAACGTCAAGAGATTTCCTACGAGCGATGTTAAAACCTTACGTTACTAGCTTTTAATACTTGTGTGGTGCGATTACTTTGTAAGAAAAGTAAGCAAAAGAACGTCAGGAGATTTCCTACACGTTTCAAAAAGCATAATACGCTCTACGTATTTAATAACGTAGGGCGTATATTCCTTTGTAAAAAAAGCATTCAAAAGAGTGTCAAGGATTTCAGCGAATGTCCGAATTTTGTTTATACGATAGCAACTTTTGGGCTACAATAAGACCAGTTAGGGAAAAAGAAAAACGACGGTGAATATGACCGTCGTTTTTCTTTTAAAGTTGTGTGTCGGCTGCTTATTAAGCTTTATTAAATAATGCGAACAGACCGTCTATAATAAATACTGCGCCTAACACGATGAAGAACCAATCGAGGGTAACCCATTTAGCGACTACAAGCAAGATACCTACGATGGCAGTGATTACTGCGCACAGTATTTTGGAAAAATCTTTGCTTTTGCTTTGGCAAGCTTTAATTAGGTCTGTAACACCTTTTACTATCAACAGCGCTCCGAAAACGAGAAGCACTATCTCAACAAACAACCAACCGCCTACGATAATTACCACGCCGATAACGGTTTCGATAATTCCTTGAGTAAGACGTTTCTTAATGATATCGAAGATACCGAGTGCGATAAATACTATACCGGCTATAGTCATAAGCCAGTTAAGCATTCCGCTCTTAAACACGATAAACAATACGCCCAATACTATGTAAAGCAAGGCGTAAACTACACCGTTAGAAACTTTTTTGCTTGAATTTGCCATATTTTCCTCCAATTTTTTATTTCTTAAACGAACTTAATCGCCATAAGACAAGTTAACTATTTGACTTTTCAGTTTTTCCAGACAGGTGCGACACCGCTGTTAAAATGAGCTTCTATAATCACGTTTTAAATTGGCGGCAATTGTATAGAATTCGTTTATGTCGCTTCCTTCTTCGCCGATAAGTATCTGCTTGAGAGTTTCGGTAATCGCAATACCCTTTTTTATGTCGGAAGATAACCTGTTGGAGTAAGTTACCGCACTAAGTTGAGCTTTTTGTCGAGCCCGCTACAAGTTTGAGCGGTGTTGGACGTTGACTAATATGCTCAGCGCTATTAAACTTGCGATAAGAATAACGAAAGGTATTATTAATTTGCTTCTTAATTTTTAACAATTTTTGCAATCATCTAACCTCTGTCGATAACATAAACTGTCAATGCAATCCCGTAGACAATTATATTACTTCAAAATAAAAAAGTAAAGAAATTTTGCTCAAAAACATTATCGATTTTCATTTAGTAGCGCAAATTTTTTGCAGACGATTCGGAAAAGCTTGACAGCCATTTTGTACAGTAGTATAATAACCTTACAACAGTAAATAAATTCATATGCCCAATCATGGAGGTGACGATGGACATTTTTGAAAAATGCGAAAGATATACTGTGGTAAAAGACATCAGAGAAAAGGGGCTTTATCCCTATTTTCACGAGCTCCAGTCTCGCCAGGACGTCGAAGTCGTTATGGAAGGTAAGCGAAGGATAATGCTCGGCTCTAACAACTATCTCGGACTTACGACAAATCCCGAGGTGATCGAGGCGGGAATAAAGGCGTACGAGCAGTACGGTTCCGGATGTTCGGGGTCGAGGTTCCTTAACGGTACTCTCGCTTTGCATGTAGAGCTGGAAAAAGAACTTTCGGAGTTTTTGCGCAAAGAGGACGTCGTTACGTTTTCGACGGGGTTTCAGTCAAACCTCGGGATAATCAGTGCGATAGTCGGCAGAGGAAATTATGTTATCTGCGACAAAGAAAACCATGCCAGCATTTATGACGGATGCAGGCTCAGCTACGGAAAAATGCTCCGATTCAATCACGGAGATATGGCGCATCTCGAAGAAATAATATCGTCGGTGCCGAAAGATGCGGGAATACTTATAGTCACGGACGGCGTATTCAGTATGGGCGGAGATATTGCTAAACTTCCCGAAATCGTAGAAATAGCAAAAAAATACGGCGCAAGAGTAATGGTTGACGACGCTCATGCGCTTGGCGTAATAGGCGAGGGCGGAAGAGGAACGGCAAGTTATTTCGGCTTAGAAAACGAAGTGGACATTTATATGGGGACGTTTTCTAAGTCATTGGCGAGTCTTGGCGGTTATATGGCGGGGTCAAAGGCGGTTTGCGACTACGTTCGTCATAATTCCCGACCGTTTATTTTTTCGGCGTCGATAACGCCTGCGTCGTGCGCATCCACGATTGCTGCGTTGCGTGTACTGAAAAGACATCCCGAACTTGTCGACAATCTTCAGAGTATTGCAGAGTATATGCGAACTTGTCTTACGGAAAAAGGGGTAAAAATTCGCATATCAAAAACGCCGATAATTCCTATATACACCTACGATTTTATACGAACGCTTACAATAAACAAAAGACTTTATGACGAGGGCGTATACGCAAACAGCTCTGTTCCGCCGGCAACTCCGCCTAACGAGTGTCTTATCCGTACAAGCGTTATGGCAACTCACGCAAAGCCGCTTATCGACGAAGCGACGGATATAATTGCAAAAGTAATAAAGGAGAGTTGAAAATGGAAAAGAAAATTGCTGTAATTACCGGAGGTTCACACGGAATCGGACTCGAAACGGCAAAGGAACTTTCGAAGACGTGCGTTGTCTACGAGTTAAGCCGAAAAGGAGAAAGTCATGACGGAATAACGCACGTTTTTGCAGACGTTTCGGATGAAAACTGTGTTTCCGCTGCGATAGATTCCGTTGTTGAAAAAGAGGGCAAAATAGACATTTTGGTCTGTTGCGCAGGATTCGGAATATCCGGCGCAGTGGAGTTTACCGACGCAGCGGACGCAAAACACCAACTCGACGTAAACTTTTTCGGAACGGTAAATGCGGTTCATGCCGTGTTGCCGCACATGAGAAAGAACGGCAACGGAAGAATTATATGCGTAAGTTCCGTAGCCGGCGTAATTCCGATCCCGTTTCAGACGTATTATTCGGTATCTAAAGCGGCAATAAATTCTTTTGTACGTGCGCTCGGAGGAGAGGTGAAACCTTACGGCATAAGCATTTGCGCCGTTATGCCCGGCGACACTAAAACGGGTTTTACCGCAGCAAGGGAGAAAATCCACCGAGGCGACGAAGAGTACGGCGGTAGAATATCTCGTTCGGTGTCCGGAATGGAAAAAGACGAAATGTCTGGCGGCAGCGCAGCTTCCGTCGGAAAATTCATTGCAAAAAAGGCACTTGCAAAAAATGTTCCGGCGGTGTGTACGATTGGATTTAAGTACAAATTTTTTGTATGGCTTTCGCATATTCTTCCGCAACGTGTCGTTACAAAAATAGTAAACAAGATGTATGCAAAATAAATCGTCCGATTTGTTGACGAAGCGGATGTATATTTTTTGTCTGTAGCGGTGACGAGTGGTTTACAGCAACTTCGATTTTCGGTAACTGTGTTACGGACCTATACTAAGACATCGGGTAATACCGGCAGGATTGTGCCGAACAGGACGGGAAGCGAAAAGGCTTAAACTATTTTAAAAATAAAAGGTTTTCGTTTATGCGGTAATATAGGTAATAATACGAGTCATATTGTAAGCTACTAAGATTTCTTAGCGCAGAAACAGATATAATTAATCAAAACAAAGCAATAATAGATTACATTCTACAAATAAGCAGACTGACGAGAAGACAGTCCAAACGGATTAGCGTAGAGAGTCGAACTTTTGGTTTTTAGCCGTAAGCTCGGCTCTTTTTTCGCTTTTTATTTTTATTTGTGCAAAGAACCGTAAACAGACGCTATCGACAAATTGTACAATATATATTAAAGTGATAATAAGTTGTACATTGATTGTTGTTTGAGTGAAAATAGAGGCTCAAGCAAGCAGTGATGTTCAAAAATAATCCGAATATCGCCGAGAAAAATGAAAGTTTGATGAAAATTTGGCAATTTCATTAAAAATCTTGACCAAAAGTCGATTTTTTGGAGTCTATATTTGCAAAAGGCTATTTAAGCGCATTTAAGGAGGAGAAATGAGACATTTAAGACAGATGAAGAAGGTGTGGTATTTTGTAATTATGGCGGCAGTTGCATTTATTTTAGCTGCTGTAGCATTAGGATGTACAAAGGATGCGCCAAAGGCGCCAACTCCGCAAAATTTAACTTTGCCGAGCAACGAAATTTTGCAATGGGACGAGGTAGAGGGAGTAATGGAATACGTTGTCAGGATAAACGAAGATTATTATACGGTTACCGAAAATAAACTCGACGTGTTCGAACTGACAGACAAAGCAGGTACGTACGTAATAAGCGTTGCAGCGAGAGCGAGCGACAAGTTGCAGTCGGAGTGGAGCAAAGAGATAAAGACGGAAGTGCCGCCTCTAACCGGCGGAATAAGGGCGGCAAAGCTTATGGACGGAAGCGGTTTTGTAGTAGAGGGAGTTCCGGAAAAGCTAAGCGGCAAAGTAGTGGTTCCGTCTTCGGTGCAAGGGTTGCCCGTAGTCGGTTTTACGGCGAAAGGGTTTAAAGACTGTTCTAAGATAACGAGCATAATATTGCCGGACAGTATAAAGACGTATGGGTGGACTGTATTCCAAGGTTGCGCAAATTTACGTCGAATACGATTGTCGAAGGGAGCGCCGGTACTCGACGGGTTATGCAAATGTGAGTCTCTTGAAATGGTGGATATACCGGATGAGGTAGAAGAGATGGTAAACGTGTTTTACGGCTGTTATAACCTTAAGAGTTTGAGGATAGGCAGCGGACTGAAAAAATTTCTTCCTTATGGACTTTTAAAAGATTGTACGCAACTAAATGAGATAATAATATCTCCGGACAATAGGACGTTGAGGATAGAGAAAAATTGTATAATCCGTATAATAGACGATTGTTTGGTGCTGGGCATAAGTGACGGAGAGATACCGTCGAGTGTGGAAAGCATAGGAGAATATGCTTTTGCAGATAAGAGAATAACGACTATAACTATACCGCAAACGATAAAGAGGATATATAGTGGTGCATTTGCAGGTAACGACAGTCTTAGAAACGTAACGTTTGAAGGAAGCCTGGAAAAGCTGCCGGATAATATATTTAAAGAATGCAAGAATTTAGAAAAGATAATTCTGCCTAAGAATCTCAAGGAAATAGGGGAGTCGGCGTTTTACGAATGTGACGAGTTAAGAGAGATAGAAATAGCTGCGAGTGTAAACAGCATAGGGGTAGCGGCATTCGGAGGATGCAATAAAATAAACATACGTATAGACGAAAACAACGAAATATATTCCGACGAGGGCAATTGCATAATACATAAGCCTACATTGACGGTAACGCACGTCAACGATAACAGCAGTGTTCCTTTATATGTAAAGATTATAGGGAAAATGGCGGTATCCGCACTGACGGTAGAGACATATACGGTAGCCGAAGGAGTGGAAGAGATCGGAGAACAGGCATTTTTTAGGTGCGGTAATTTAAGAGAGGTATATTTGCCGGAAGGCTTAAAGAAGATAGGCGACCTTGCTTTTCGTTACGCAGGAGTAAATTTAACAAGCCTGGTAATGCCGGATTCCGTGACAGAAGTAGGTGGCGGGTCTTTGTGGTTAATGACAGTATACACATCGAGGAAACCGTATGTTTTGGACCAAAGCGTCGAATGGACAAAAGTATACGCATTTCATCTCAAATTTTCTTCTGAGGATACAATGTGGCCCGGTGGATCCGAATATACGGTATACGGGTGCGATATACAGTATGACGGAGTATATCCGTATTTAAATTCCATAACGCAAGTAGGGTACGAATTGTACGATAATAACGGCGAATCGGTGTATGGTACAAGAATCGGCTACGTGCGAGGCGTAATGGCGGCGCCGAGCAGAAAGGGATATCGCTGCATAGGCACTTCGTTTGAGGAAAACGGCAAGATCGACCGTGGATTATATTATTTTGGATTATTGGATATGTTCGGATATATAATTAAAAAAGGCTACTCGATATTCGATCGCAGCGTACCGGGTACTAAAATTGAGGAAGGGCAGACGATATATATGGTATACGAAAATAATGGCTAAATGCCGATAATATATAAAAAATTTTTTTGGAGGTATTTTTTATGTTTTACAAAAGACTGGCAACAATTTTGGCAGTGGCGCTGTGTTTGTTTGCGACAGGCGCTCCACTGTCTACGGTAACGGCTCAAGCCAATGGGGCAAACGTGTATTAAATATAAAAAAGCGACAGAACAAAAATTCACTCTGTCGCTTTGTCGTATTTGGTTGTACCTTAAGCGGTATCGTTATTTGCTAAGCTCTATGCCTCTGCGAATAGCCGCTTTGTTGAGTTCGATAAACTGAGGTTTTACGTTTTCGGCAAGTATGGTATCCCAATCGATATCGGTAAGATGCATACTGCCGATTATTGTGCCGAGCAAAATCATATTCATAACTTTGCTCGAACCGATTTTTTCAGCCTCGTCGCCTGCGTCGATAACGGTAGTATCCGCATGAGCTTTAAGCTCTTCGATTATTCCTTTCGGGTATTCGCAAAGTCCCATAGCGATGGGCATACCGGGAATTTCGTAATCGTTTACAAATACTTTTCCGCCTACTTTGAGGTAATCGAGATATCTGAGCGCTTCCATTTTTTCAAAAGCAACGATAACATCGGCTTGACCTTTTTCGATAACGGGCGAATAAACTTTATCCTTAGAATATCTGATGTGCGAAGTAACCGAACCGCCTCGTTGGCTCATTCCGTGAATTTCGCTCATCTTTACATCGTAGTCGGCTTTTTGAAGTCCGAGAGTAAGAATTTTGCTGGCAAGAATAGTACCCTGACCGCCAACGCCTACCAAAAGAATGTTCTTAGTCATAATAAACCTCCTAATCTATAGCCTTTTTGGGGCAGATCTGTTTGCAAACGGTACAGCCTACGCACATGGTGTGGTCGATAACCGCTTTGCCGTTTATCAAAGAGATAGCGGGGCAACCTGCCTTTAAGCAAGCTTTGCAACCTACGCATTTGTCCGGAGAAACGGTGCATCTGTTCTTGTAAGCGTCGGGCCATTCGTTTTTATCCATCATGCTGAACTTTTTGAGTACGCACGGATATCTCGTAATGATAACGCTGGGTTCTTCTAGACCGAATGCCCAGTCAAAGGTTTCTCTTACTGCTTTAAGGTCATTGGGGTCTACCACTCTGATGTTCTTAATGCCGAGCGCTTTTACGATTGCTTCGATGTCTACGACTACGGTTTCCTGCATTTTTGCGGTAAAGCCGGTGCCGGGATTTTGCTGATGTCCGGTCATGCCGGTGATACGGTTATCCAAAATAACGGTTATGCTGTTACCTCTGTTGTATACCACGTCGAGGAGCGAAGTCATGCCGCTATGGAAGAAGGTAGAGTCACCCAAAACGCCAACCGCACGTTTTTTGTTGCCGGGGATAGTATCGAGAATCTTTTGGATTCCGTTTGCTCCGGATACGGATGCGCCCATACAGCAGTTGCAGTCCATAGCGTTGTACGGAGCGGCAAATCCGAGAGTGTAGCAGCCGATATCGCCGCTTACTATAGCGTCTTTACGCTTGCCGAGTTCGTAGAAGAATCCTCTGTGAGGGCAACCTGCGCACAAAGCGGGCGGACGCGCAATTATCTTATCGTGATCGAAGTCTATGGTCTCGAGGCTCTTTCCGGTTACCGCTTTACGGATAACGTCGGAAGTAAGTTCGCCGAATGCGGGAAGGAATCTGCTGCCGTCGGGAGCGTATTTTCCGTAGCATACGGACGCAAAACCGAGCATCTTAACTGCGTCTTCAATATATTCGTCGTTTTCTTCGATTACATAAACCTTATCGAGTCCGCTTACGAACTTTTTGATGAGGTTCATCGGAAGAGGATAGGTAAATCCGAGTTTTAAGTAGGATGCAGTATTGCCGAATACTTCTTTTGCATAGTTTATAGCCATGCCGCTTGCGATAACGCCGATCTTGGAACCGTTATCTTCGATGTAGTTCCATTCGCAGTTGTCGGAGTACTCTTTGAGAGCGTCCAATCTGTTTTCAACAAAAGCTCTGCGAACTCTTGCGTTAGCGGGTACGCATACGTATCTTTTTGCGTCTTTTACGTAGGGAACCACTTCTTTTTCCACTCTGTCTTCTAAGGTTACAAGGCTCTTGGAGTGGCAAACTCGGGTAGTCATACGGATGAGAACGGGAGTCTCGTACTTTTCGCTGAGTTCGAAAGCAAATTTTACCATATTTTTGCTTTCGGTAGAGTCGGACGGTTCTAACATCGGAACTTTAGCATGGCGAGCATAGTTACGGTTATCTTGCTCGTTTTGCGACGAATGCTGACCGGGTTCGTCTGCAGTAAGCACTACGAGTCCGGCATTTCCGCCGGTATATGCGATAGTAAAGAAGGGATCTGCAGCTACGTTGAGACCTACGTGTTTCATGCTGGCGAAAGATCTTGCGCCTGCGATAGAAGCGCCGTATGCTACTTCCAAAGCTACCTTTTCGTTAGGCGACCACTGAGCGTCGATTTCTTTGTAATTAGTTAAATTTTCAAGAATCTCGGTGCTGGGAGTGCCGGGATAGGCTGCTGCAAAGCGAACGCCTGCTTCGTATACGCCGCGAGCGATAGCTTCGTTGCCTGTCATAAGCTGTTGTTTTGACATTATAACCTCCAAAGCTTTATTTGCTGATGTTTAGGTGGCTAACCACCACACGGCATTATACAACAAAGTTTGACGATTGTCAATTCTATACCTACACAAATGGGCATGGGATACAAATTTTGTCATTTGCGAGAAGATATATTTGTACATTTTTTCGTTACGTCGATTAAAATTGTAAAAATATTCTAACGATCGATCGAGACATCGGTTTAAAGCACAAATCCGATAAAACGAACGACTTACATGTAGTCGCTTTGCCGCTTAACATAATGACAAACTTGCTTTTATCTTGCCGATTCCGCTTAATAATGTTATGAAATACCGAAAAAAAATTGCCGAAAAACGGACAAATCGCTCCAAAACGTTTGACTTTTTTGCCGAATTATACTATTTTTGTCGGGTTAGGAGTAGAGTATGATTAGAAACGATTTGAGAAACGTTGCCATAATAGCTCACGTAGACCACGGTAAAACCACGCTGGTAAACGAGATGCTCAAGCAGGGCAGTATACTGAGAGAAAACCAAACCATTGCGGACAGAGTAATGGATAGCGGAGATATAGAGAAAGAACGAGGCATTACCATTCTGGCAAAAAACACTTCCGCTTACTACAAGGGAATAAAAATAAACATTGTGGATACCCCGGGACATGCCGATTTCGGCGGGGAAGTGGAGCGTATTCTCAAAATGGTAAACGGCGTTCTTATTTTGGTGGACGCTGTTGAAGGTCCTATGCCGCAAACGAGGTTCGTCATGGAAAAGGCGCTTGCGCTCGGACACAAACTCATAATAGTAGTAAACAAAACCGACCGTCCCGATGCGAGACTTAAAGAAGTAGAAGACGAGATATATGAACTGCTGTTGGATTTGAATGCAGACGAGTCGCAGTTCGACAGTCCCGTGGTTTATTGTTCGGGCAAAAAAGGCACGGCGTCGCTTGACTATACTGTGCCGGGCGAAGACTTAAGCCCGTTGTTCGAGAGTATTATCAATCACTTTCCGCCTATCGAAGTGGACGAGAAGGCCCCGACGCAGATGCTTGTTTCGTCCATCGATTATAACGATTATGTAGGAAGAATGGGTATAGGCAGGATAGAAAGAGGTTGTTTGTCCGTAGGTCAAACGGTAAGTGTATGCAATATGCGAGGCGACGCCGTTCGCAATGGCAAGATAACCGCATTGTTTCAAATAGAAGGATTGGGAAAAGTCAACGTCGATAAGGCAAGTGCCGGAGATATAGTTTGTTTTTCGGGTATTCCCGACGTAAATATCGGAGATACCGTATGCGACGTTTCTTCGCCCGAACCGCTCCCGTTTGTGCATATTTCCGAGCCTACCGTAGAAATGATGTTTATGGTAAACGATTCGCCGTTTGCGGGTAAGGAAGGCAAGTTCGTTACGACAAGACATTTGGGAGAAAGACTCTTCAGAGAGACATTAAAGGACGTGTCGCTGAGGGTGGAGCGTACCGATTCGGCAGACTGCTTCAGAGTTTGCGGCAGAGGCGAAATGCACTTAAGCATCCTTATAGAAACCATGCGCAGAGACGGATACGAATTTGCAGTAGGTCCCGCAAAGGTGCTGTACAAAAAGATTGACGGAAAGATTTACGAGCCTATCGAAAAACTTACCGTAGACGTGCCGGAGAATATGACCGGACCCGTATTTGCTGCGATGGGCGAACGAAAGGGCGAACTTTTGGAAATGAAAAACATGGGAAGCCGAATAAGATTGGAGTTCTCCGTTCCCGAAAGAGGACTTTTCGGATACAAGAGCAAATTTCTTACCGATACTGCCGGGGAAGGCGTACTTAACACGGCGCTTATAGGATACGAGCCGTACAGAGGCGAAATAGAACGAAGATCGAGTGCGTCGCTCGTGGCTTTCGAAACGGGCGAGGCGGTTACCTACGGATTGTTTAATGCGCAAGCTCGAGGAACTTTATTTATCGGTCCGGGTACACCCGTATACGAGGGAATGATTGTAGGCGAGACTATGCGAGGAGAAGATATTCCGGTAAACGTTTGTAAAAAGAAACATCTTACAAATATGCGTGCGGCAGGAAGCGATGACGCTCTCAGATTGGAAAATCCCAAAAAGCTTTCGCTCGAAGAAGCTATGGAGTTTATAGCCGACGACGAAATTCTGGAAGTAACGCCAAAAAATATTCGTTTGCGTAAGGCCGTTTTGGATGCAGAGCAGCGTATGAAACTCAGAGCAAGGGCAATGAAAAACGTTTCCGAAGATTAGTAGAGGCGAAAGCGTTTATGACATTTCTATAAAAGTAAGCGGGTGCCGTAATTATTTTACGACGCTCGTTTTAATATACGTAATTGATATTTTGCGACGTTACGGTGCAAATGTTTGATGCTTTTTTCGGTAGCGGCGTTTTATGTTATATGTTTGACGACTTATACTGCGAGTCGAACGGAAAACGAATTTTGATATACGGATAGCATCAAAAGGTAGTTATTGTAACTGAGCTGCAAAAAAAATAATAAAAAAACGATTGACCTCTGTTTTTACATTTGGTATAATTTATGGTAGAGTGAAACGAAATGGATAAAAAAGAATTAAAAGTTCTATACAAAAAAAGCGTTTCCGCAAAAATTATCGCATTATGTTTGTCCTTATCGGTTGCGATAATTTTGTTCTTTGTAGACTTGTCGGTCGGGGCGAGCGGCATGAGCTTTTTTGATATGTTAAGGGCGTTATTCGGTGGCGGCACACCTCAACAGCAACTTATAGTGAGAAGTATGCGATTGCCGAGAGCATTGGCTGCCCTTATCGTGGGGGCAGGATTAGGACTTTCCGGTTGCGCAATGCAAAGCGTGCTGAATAATCCCATTGCATCGCCGTCCACGTTGGGGGTAGGAAACGCCGCCGCATTTGGCGCAAATTTTGCCATAGTCGTTTTGGGCGCCGGTACAATAAATAATACTCACGGAAATTGGCTTAGCGTGTCTAATCCGTACTTGGTGTCAACTTGCGCTTTTCTGCTTGCCTTGGCTGCGGTTGTTGCTATACTATTGCTTACGATAAAGAAAAAGTTTGGTTCCACCGCAATACTTTTGGCAGGAGTTGCGGTAAGCTCGATATTTCAGGCGGGAACTACGCTTTTGCAGTACTACGGAAGTGATACGCAAGTTATATCTGCATTGTATTGGACTTTCGGCGATTTGTCGAGAGCTACGCTAAAAGATTGCTTGGCAATAGGTTCTGTTACCGTAATTTCGTTTTTGTATTTTTATTATAAACGATATGATTATACGGTTATGCTCGGCGGAACGGCAATTGCAAAAAGTCTGGGAGTAAACGTAAAATCCACTACCGTAGTTACGCTGTTTCTAGCATCGCTTATCACTGCGGTAAGCGTATCCTCTCTCGGCGTTATAGGTTTTATAGGGTTAATCGCTCCGCACATAACCAGGCGTTTTGTAGGCGGCGACTACAGATGGCTGCTGCCTTGCTCCGCAGTGTGCGGAAGCTCGGTTTTATTGCTTGCCGACGTTTTGGGTAGGGTTGCGCTAAAGGTCAGTGTACTTCCGGTAGGAGCAATAACAGCGCTTATAGGCGGTCCGATGTTTTTGTGGTTGCTCTTGAGGGAGAAAAAAGACTATGAAATTGCTGGCTAAAAATCTCGGTTTCGGCTACGAAAAGGGCAAAAAGATATTTGACGGAGTGACAATCGAGGCGCATTCGGGGAGATGTTTGTTTTTGCTCGGTCGTAACGGCGTCGGTAAAACCACGTTACTTAATTGCCTTGGCGGCATCGTTGAGGGCGAGGGTTCTCTCTCCGTCGTAAAAGACGACAAAAGCGAGATAGATTTATTAAAACTTAAACCGAAAGAACGAGCAAAAATAGTAGGATATGTGCCGCAGACCGTGGTTTTTCCGCCGATGAGCGTATTCGATGCCGTGCTTACCGGCAGACTCCCGTACATCAAATGGGGGATAAGTAAGGAAGATATTCGGATTTCGGAAGATATTATCGAAAGACTCTCATTGACCGATATGGCGATGCGTAACGTCCTTACTCTAAGCGGCGGCGAGAAGCAAAAAACGGCGATTGCGAGAGCATTGGCGCAAAAGGCCGGGATTTTGCTTCTGGACGAGCCTACAAGTAATCTCGATATAAAAAACCAGATAAACGTCTTGGAGTTTTTGCGACAAACGACAAGGGAAAACAATTTGATTACGGTCGCTGTCGTGCACGATCTTCAACTTGCCGTAAGGTTTGCCGACGATATCGTATTGCTTAAACAAGGAAAGGTACACGAAGCGTGCGAGGCTTCTCGTTTGAGCGACGACGACATAAAACAGGTATTCGATATAGACGCCGAAATAATTAAAGATAACGGCAAATATTCCGTTTTGTATAAGTAAAGCCAAGGAGTATATATTATGAAGATAAAGAAAACAGCTTTTGTTGCAGCAATTATAGTGTTTATCGTTTTCATCGCAGCCTGTTCTCCGATTAATCCGCCTGCCGATGATAAGGAGACGGTTACAGTCGTTGATTTGGCAAATCGCAAAGTCGATGTTCCCGCTAAGGTGCAAAAGGTCGTTTGCATCGGCGCCGGTGCGCTTAGATTATTTACGTACGTCGGGGATTTAAGCATGCTCTGCGGTGTAGAGGACGTAGACAAAGACGGCACGGGGATCGGAAACAATTTATCCATTCGTCCGTATAAGATGAAGAATTCGGATATATTTAACTCGTTGCCTTCGTGCGGAAGAGGCGGACCAAATTCTACGGCAGACAAAGAAAAAATTTTAAGTTGCAATCCCGACGTCATCTTCAGCATGTATAACACGGACATTGAGCTTATCGATGAACTTTACGAAAGTACCCGTATTCCGGTTGTGTCGCTGAGCTACGGTACGAAGGAGGCATTTGATCCTGCGGTGGACAAGTCGCTTTGGTTGATAGGTAAGATTATCGGAGCGGAGGAAAGAGCAAATGCAGTTGTGTCTTACATTGCTTCGCTAAAATCCGAACTTAAAAATATTGCAAGCGAGCAGGAGAACACCACTAAAAAGAGCGTTTACTTGGGTTGTCACAGCAAGTTTGGGGTGCAGAGCATAGGCAGCAGCAGCGCCCAGTATTCCATATTCGATGCGTCAGGTATAAGAAATATTTTGGATGAAAACGGCTATAAGGGTTATCAGTCGGCAATAGATCCTGAAATGCTGCTTACGCTTAATCCTGACATAATAATATTGGACGCAGGGGGGATAGGCGCATTCAAGAACGACTATGTCAAAGATTCTAAGAAATATTCGAGCCTAAAAGCTTTTGTTGACGGCGAAGTATATTTACAAATGCCGTATAACGCATATTTTACTAATCTCGAGATAGCCTATGCGGATGCATTTTTTGCAGCGGCGGTAGCTTATTCGTTTGATGCCGATACCCTCGATTATGTCCGAAAGGCGAGAGAAATAACTACGTTTTTCTTGGGCGAAGATTGTTACGATTCGATTGCAAACGCAATGTACGGCGGTTATCAAAAAATCGATGTAAGTACTTTCTTTGCTGACTAAAAGTCGCTTTGTGCTAAAAAACTAACATGCGCACGTTATTTTTTCGTACATAGTTTTGCTTGACAAAGTTAAAAGAGATAATATATAATCTTGTTATTGATAAACTTCTGTACATATTCTCGTGCGTGACGTGGCGAGGTAGAAGCAGAGGCAATCAAAATTATTTTTTGCAAATAGCCGACTTTAATTTAAGGCGGCTGTTCGCTACTCAAAAAGGAGGAATTATGGCAAAAAGAAAAAACAAACAGTTGAGCCTTATTATCGATCTTGTAGTTATAGCTTTGGGCGTTTTGGTGGTATGCACGTTATTTATGCCTGTGCTGAAAAGTACAGCGTCGACTTCGATAATGGGCGGAGCTTCTACGTCTAGTCCTACTACCGGCGCAGATATAGTTAAGGGGTTCTTTAGCGGAGAAGCGTCGAGTGACTTTACTGCGGGGGCAAACGCTATAATAGGACTTAAAAACAGTGACGAAAACGGTTTTGTAACCGTAATGTTTTGTCTGTTTTATTCGATTACGGTGATAGCCGGTGCAGGCGTAGCCGTGTTTGCGGTTTTGGATTTGGTGGGAATGAAATTTAAGCTTATAAATACCATCCTCGGCATCATTCTTTTTCTTGCTTCTATTATCGCTCTTATATTTGCGTTTGTGGTTGCAGGTAAGTATGTTTCTGTTGATTTGTGGAGCGTCGCAAAAGCAAGCACTAAAGTAAATATAGGCGGTTATATTATGATTGCAGGTGTATTCGGGGCGTTAGCAAATCTCTACAAAGTTAAAAGCTAATAGATAATTTAATTACACAAATAAAAGGCGCACGTAGATAGTCAAGCGAAATTCGATGGCTTTCTTCGTGTGTTTTTTATTTTTAAATTTTGCGAATTTTATGTAAATATCGACAGATCGCAAGGGAAAATAACCCGATTTATATATCGCAAGCGGCATGCGACATATACTTTGATAGTCGTACGGTTCGAAATAGCATGGTGTGCAGATTGATTGAATTAGGATAGTATGATTCGTATTGTCAAACAGTGAATGACGGATTTATAAATCGATTTCAATCGTGTTGTCGTAGACAGAAGATAATTTAATTTAAGCGATGTAGCGCTGCTGTGTACTAAGCATAAGTATGTTGTATACAAAGTTAAGTATTGGGCATCGAGTAGGCTTTATTCGATACGTTATATGCTCTAAGTTTTACAGTTAAGGTACCTAATTTGCGGAGTTGAACTGCTTTTGGGTGTGACTTAAACTCATAGACTAATTCGAGAATGGTATAAGAGAGCGGTGGAGGCAAAAGACAAAGCAACCATTTAACGACATATTAGTCGGTTAAGAAAATGATAAGTTGATTGTTTTATGCGTGATTTGTATCAGGTAATAATAAATCCGGTAATAGTGTTATTATATGGAGCAGATACGAAAAAACTTAATTGATATTTTTAAGATATAAAAAAATCGGTCTTTCGCAAATCGCAAAAGACCGATTTTTCTTTTGTATGTAAGTTCTATTTGTTTTCCGATTCGACAGTTCCGAACATAGTTTCTTCCGTCTTTCCGTCGTAAGATACTTCCTTTTTAACTTCGGGATGCGAGGGACGAATAACTGCATTTACGATAATGCCGAGTATGAGCGCACAAGCAATATTGGGAATGGTTATGCTTCCGAATTTAAGTTTCATATTGCCGAGACCTGCTACAAGAATAGCTGCTACGACGAAAAGGTTTTTACTGTCGTCGAGGTCTACGTGCTTAAACATTCTCAAACCGGATACTGCGATAAAGCCGTACAAAGCAATGCTTATGCCGCCTACTACGCAGCCGGGAATGCTTTCGATGAATACCATTATGGGATAAATAAATCCGAGTACGACACACATAATCGCAGTGGTGACGATAGTGGTGACAGAAGCGTTACCGGTGATGGCCACGCAACCGATAGATTCGCCATAAGTCGTGTTGGGGCAACCGCCTACCAATGCGCCGGCAATCGAACCGACGCCGTCACCGAGCAGCGTGCGATCCAGTCCGGGATCTTTGAGAAGATCGTGTTCGATAATCGTTGAAATGTTTTTATGGTCTGCTACGTGTTCGGCAAAAACAACCAATGCAACCGGAGCAAATGCGAGGAATACAGACAAAACTCCCGAGCCGTCGAGTTTTACCGTTCCGTTGGCAATTTCCTTTATGGCGTCTATCAAAACGATATCAGGCATCCAGTTGCGGAAGTCTGCGATGCTTGCAAATGCGCTGAAGTTTACGAGGTTAAAGTATTCGTTACCGCAGGCGTTATAACCTATAAGGGTAGCGATTACTGCCACAAAATAACCTGCGCCGACTCCGATAACGAAGGGGATAAGTTTCATGCCCTTAGTGCCTTTTACGGAAACGATAACGGTTACGAGAAAGGTTATTACGCCGATAAGTATGCTCATAAGGTTATAATTGTCTGCGCTTACCGAAATATTCATAAGGTTGTTCATGGCGGAACTGGAAAGGCTCAGACCGATAAGGGCAACGGTAGGTCCGATTATTACCGGCGGCATCAGCTTGTTTATCCAGTCCGATCCGGCAAACTTGATGACGATAGCAATTATCGTATACACAAGTCCGGCGAACACCGCTCCGAGGATAACTCCGCAATATCCGAAGGCTACGCCCGTAGCCAACGGCATTATAAATGCGAAGGAAGATCCGAGGAATACCGGGCTTTTGAATTTGGTAAACAACAGATAGACTATCGTACCTATGCCGGCGCCTATCAAAGCCGAAGATTGGCTAAGTTGAGCGTCGCCTGCCGACGAATTGCCGTTTACAAGTACGGGTACGAGCACGGTTGCCGCTATAATAGCAAGCACTTGCTGGAAAGCGTACAAAAGGTTTTTGCCGAAAGGCGCTTTCTCGTTTACTTTGTAAGTAAGTTGCATAAAACTTCTCCTTGGTTATTTTATCGCCGAAAGTATAACACTGCGAAGCATAAAAAGTCAAACGCTTAAGCTGCGTTGTGTGTAATTACGACGTACAAACTCATATTTTTATAATTGCAGTCATATATTTTTTGTGTCCATATAACGGTAAACAAGCAAACGGAGGAGTTACATGAAAAAAATTTTTAGTCTAATGGCAGCTATGGCAATCCTTTTGTCGGTAACGGCGTTTGTCGGTTGTTCCGACGATTCGAAGCGCAGTAAATACACTATAGAAGGAACTCTCGACGCAGCAAATCGAACGATAAACGCAAAAATGGAGTTGGATTTTTATAACGACACCCAAAGCGAATTGGAAACTTTGGCTTTTCATTTGTATCCTAATGCGTACAAAGAGGGCGGCAGTTTGACAGGAGCAGATACTTCGGCGGCTTTTTCGCAAGGGAAAAGTTTCGGGGGAATAGACGTTTCGGGCGTTACGGTTGACGGGAAAGAAGCTCGCTTTGAGATCGAAGGAGACATTATGACAGTGGCAATTCCTGCCGTAATGCCTACTCAAAGGACGAGCGTAAGTATGAATTTTTCGGTGCTTTTGCCGCAAGCGGCTCATAGGCTCGGATATTTGGAAGGCAAGTACAATTTAGGAAACTGGTATCCGGTTCTTTGCGCTTTCGACACGGAATGGAAAACGCATCCGTACTACGTATTTGGAGACCCGTTTGACTCAACTGTGGCTGATTACAGAGTTTCGCTGTCGTATCCCGAGGAACTGAAAGCCGTGTCGACAGGCGGCGTGAGCGAAAACGGAGTTCTTAACGTCAGTGCAGACAACGTGAGAGACTTTGCCGTAGTTATAGGAGACTTTAATATAAAGAGTGCCAACGTAAACGGCATTAAAATTAATTATTGTACTGAAGGAGAAGAAGATTATACGCCGCTTATAACGGAAGCGATAACGTTTTTTTCGGATATGTTCGGGAATTATGCGTACAAAGAGTACTCGGTTGTAAAAACGGCGTTTTACAGCGGAGGAATGGAATATCCCGCACTTTGCTATATAAGTGACGTTCTTGACGAAAAGGCGGTTGAAGAGGTGATAATCCACGAAACTGCCCATCAATGGTGGTATGCCGCTGTTGGTAACGATCAGGTAAACGAAGCGTGGCTTGACGAAGGGCTTACCGAATATTCCACTACGGTTTTTTACGAAAAACACCCTGATTACGGGGTAAAAAGAGAAAGTCGTATAGCAGATTCGCTTACGTCATATTCGCTTTATTGCGAAATTTACGCACACGGAGAACAGCAGCCTATGCGTAAGTGCGTAGGAGATTACGTAAATAACGCCGAGTATACTTTTAACGCATATGTGCGTGGGCAAATAATGCTTGACAGCACACGCATTTTGATAGGCGATGGTGCATTTTTCGACGGATTAAAGCTCTATTACAAGCTTTATAGCGGTAAGGTCGCAAAAGCCGAAGATTTTGTCGGCGCCATGGAAAAGGCGAGCGGGAGAAATTTGCAGTCCTATTTCGAAGGGTGGCTCAGCGGCAAAGCTCATTTGTATTCGGTAAGTTGACATGATTTTTAGTATAAGGCTACGAAATTTGGTGGCAATTGTCATTGCGATTACGATAATCGGCTGTAGTCTTGCGGTAGCCGTTCCGTCGTCTGTAACCGGTTCGAAAACTATAGTCGTCGACGTCGGACACGGCGGCGAGGACGGCGGAGTCGTAGGCGCAAGCGGCGTAAAGGAAAGTGATATAAACCTTGCTATAGCCGTAAAACTGAAAAAATGTTTAATTGACGGTGGTTATAACGTCGTAATGACCAGGGAAAGCGATGTCGGACTCTACGGCGCCGCCACTAAGAACAAAAAGCTTGCCGATATGAAAAAACGTAAAAGCATTATATGCGAAGCGAAACCTGCGCTGATGGTGAGCATTCATCAAAATTATTATCCGAGTAAATACGTCAGCGGTGCGCAGGTTTTTTATGCCCCCGACGGCAAAAGTAAAGCCGAAGCTACGGAAACACAGGGCGTACTCAATCGAATGCTGAATTGCAATCGCAACGCTATGCCGGGAGATTATTACGTTTTGCAGTGTTCGCCTTATCCTTCCTTGCTTATCGAATGCGGATTTGTAAGCAATCCGGAAGAGGAGAGAAAACTAATTTCTGCCGGGTATCAGGAGACGGTTGCATACGCTATTTATACGGCTATAAATTTTTCGCTTACAGCAAGACAAAACTTATAAATTATCGGCAAGAGACATCGAGACAATAGCGGCATGCATTTCCATGGATAGCCGTTATGTCAAACATATATCGGTCATAGCCGAAATCTTGGTAAGGGTAAAGCAATATTTCCGCTCTTACGAATAATAGGTTGATTTTTCCCTCAATCCGTGTTAGAATATAAAAAAAGTATGCGGAGGAGTTATGAGGTTTTTGACTGCCGGCGAATCGCACGGAGAAGAATTGACGGGAATTATCGAAGGACTACCGTCCGGACTCAGCGTAAGCGCAGCTTTTATAAACGACGATCTCCGCAGGCGCAGAACAGCCGTAGGCAGAGGCGAACGTATGGGGTTGGAGCATGATGAAGTCAGGATTACAAGCGGGCTGTTTGACGGTGTTACGACGGGTGCGCCGATGACATTGCATATAAAGAACGCCGACAATTCGGGTAAAAGAGATTTCGATTTTTATAGACCGGGACATGTGGATTATGTGGGGGATTTCAAATACGGTTACGGAGATCCGGCACTTGCAAGCGAAAGAGGCAGCGCCAGAGAAACCGCTATGCGCACGGCGATAGGGTCCGTATGTAAGCAGCTGCTCGGCGAGCTTAACGTCACGATAGAAAGTCGAGTGTTGGAGATCGGAGGCGAGAGCGGCGACGATATGCTAAGCGCTGTAGAAATGGCAAGGCGCAACGGGGATACGCTCGGCGGGAAAATTTGGATAGGAATAAAGAATTTGAACGCAGGGATAGGTTCGCACGTCTTTTGGGATCGCAGACTCGATTATCGACTCGGCGGCGCTTTTATGAGCATACCTTCAGTCAAAGCGGTGGAAATCGGTCTCGGAGTCGATTATGCCAACCTGAGCGGCAAAGAGGTCGCCGATGAATTCGAAACGCCGCAAAAACGGTCATCTAACAACTGCGGCGGCATAGAAGGCGGTATAAGCAACGGCGAGGATATCGAGTTTACGATTACTCTTAAACCCGTGCCGAGTTTAGTCGGATTAAAGACGATAAATTCGAGCGGGCAACCTTGTCTGACCGAAAAAATTCGCAGCGACGTTTGCGTGTGTCAGGCTGCATGCGTGGTTGCAGAGAGCGTTGCGGCTATCGAAATAGCAAATGCCGTTATCGAAGTTTTCGGCGGAGATACGATGGACGAACTTAGCGCAAGATATTATGAAAAAGGAAAAGACTGATGTGCAAAAGATAGTAATTGATTCGGGTGAGGCGTTTAACAAGCTCAAAGAATGCAAACTCGTACTTACCGACGACAACTTATATCCGTTGTATAAAGATAAGCTGCCGGAATGTTTCGTAATTCCTGCAGGAGAAAAAAGCAAAACGCTTGATTCCGCAAAAGAGATATTAAACGAAATGGCGTACAGGGGCATAAAACGAAGCGACTGCGTGGGGGCGTTCGGCGGCGGTGTTGTAGGCGATTTGTTGGGGTTTGCTGCGTCGATATATATGAGGGGAATACGATGGATAAACGTACCGACTTCGCTTTTGGCGATGGCGGACAGCTCTATAGGCGGAAAAACCGCCGTTAACCTCGGAGATATAAAAAACGCTATAGGGACGTTTCATCTAAGCGAAACCTATATAGAGACCTCTTTTCTCGATACGCTCCCCGAAGCGGAGTACGAAAGCGGAATGGGTGAGATAATCAAGACATCGTGTCTCGATCCTACGTTGTTCGACATGATGCAAGCGGGCGCAGACATAAAGCAGCTTATTTCGAGATGCGTCACCATAAAAAACAACATTTGCGATAACGATTTTATGGACAAGGGAGTAAGGCGATGTCTTAATATCGGACACACGGTAGGACATGCCATCGAGCTCGTTACCGGGCTTAAACACGGCGTGTGCGTGACTATAGGCTTAAAGCTCGAAACGCTTATGATGCGAGAAAGAATAAGCGAGCCGTTTTTTTACGAACTTCAGGTGAGACTTTCCCGATTTATTAAGGACGTAGACTTTCCTGACGTGGAAAAAATCACAGAAATCGCTATGCACGACAAAAAGAACGATTCCGGCATCGACGTTATTTTTCCGGTTGACGTGGGCAAGTACGAAGAGGTCACTTTGAGCAAGGAAGAGTTTGCCCAAAGATTGAAAAATATATGAAGATAAAATCGTTGAAACAATTTAAGATGATGCTTACTCCTCCGCCCGATAAAAGTATAACGATTCGTGCGGCGATATTGGGCGCAATTGCAGACGGAAAAACAACTGTTATCAATCCTCTTATGTGCGGAGATACCGTTTCGACGTTTAATTGCGTGTCTAACTTTGCTGACTTGTCGATGGACGGCGGGAATATTATAGTCAGAAGGAAGAAATTTTGCGATTGCGTAATGGATGCGGGCAACTCTGCAACCACGGCAAGGCTGCTTATGGGCGTTGCCTCTGGACGAAATAATGTCGTGAAGTTTGTAGGGGACCGATCGCTTTGTTCACGAAACATGCGTTCTACCGTGCAGCCGCTTATAAAAATGGGAGCGCAGATAGAAGGAGAAAGGTGTCCGCTTACAGTTAAAGGCGGCAACTTAAACGGAATCGATTTTGTTCCGTCATCGCCGTCGGCGCAAGTTAAAAGCGCAGTTCTGCTTGCGGGAATAAATGCCGAAGGCGTTACTACCGTAACCGAAACAGTGCAAACGAGAACGCATACCGAAGACATGCTGAAAAATTTCGGCGCAAATATCGTTGCGGTAAATTCTGTCGTCAAGGTAAGCAGAAGCGAACTTAAGGGACAAGACGTTTATGTAAGAGGAGATATTTCTTCGGCAGCGTATCCGCTTGTGTTGGGACTTTTGAAGGGATTTTGTCGGACGACTAACGTGTGTAACAAACGAAGAGCTATAATAGACTTTTTTACAAGAATAGGCGGAGATGTCACCGAAATAAAAAAAGGTGAAGTATCCGATATAATAACGCAAAAATCCGAACTGAAACCCTTTCAAATAAGCGGAGGAGAAGCCACTGCCCTTATAGACGAATTGCCGCTACTGGCATGTCTTGCCGCAACGATAGAGGGACGAAGCGTAATAAAAGATGCCGCTGCGCTCAGGAATAAAGAATGCGATAGGATAGCCGTGACTGCAAAAAATTTGTCGGCGATAGGTGTATCTGTAACCGAGACAAAAGACGGCTTGATAATAGACGGAAAAAGCGACGTAAATTACAGCGGTGCGATTCAGACAAAAGGCGATCATCGGATAGCCATGAGCTTTGCGGTTTTGTTAGCTGCGAAAGGCGGCGGATATATAGACGACGATAAGTGCGTCGGGATAAGTTATCCGTCGTTTTGGGAGCTGTTTCTATGAAAAAATTTTTTGTTCTCGGGAGTTCGATAGCGTATACGCTTTCGCCTGCAATCCATAATGCGTTATACGGAATTTTTAACGACGACGCAATTTATACCATAAAAGACGTACCTGTACGGGACTTTGACGAGTTTATGAATTCGATTAGCGGCTTTGACGGGTTTAATGTGACCAAACCATATAAAGAGCGGATAGTTAAGTATGTCAATACCGATCTTTGTTCGGTCAATACCGTTGTAACAGACGGAATGAGGGGGTACTCTACTGACGGAGCCGGTTTTGCGTTTGACTTTCGCAGAACTTGCGGCGATATAAAAAAAGCTGCCGTTCTGGTAGTCGGGTACGGCGGTGCGGCAACGGCGATTACCGACGAATTAAAGAGAAACGCTTGCGACGTTTATGTATGCGGACGAAATGCGGATAAAGCTGCGGCGTTTGCAAAACGTCGTGACGTATCGTTGTTTTCCGGACAAAAAGTGCAATTTATAGTAAATTGTGCAAGCGGCGACACCGCCGGATTGCCGAGCGTCGAAGCTTATTACGACATAAGATATGATTGCCCGATACCGAAAGTCGGAAAACGCAACTTTAACGGACTGGGTATGCTCGTTGCTCAAGCCATATACTCTTACGGACTTTTTATGAACAAACAATTTGACTTTTGCGACGTCGAAAGGTTATACTTAAAGATAAAGGAGATGCTATGAAACTTTTTGTCGTATTCGGAGCAAATTTAAATAAACTCGGAAGCCGTGAAAAAATATACGGTAATTTTACGATAGATGAATTAAAACAAGTTATAGTCGATTATTGCGGATGTAGCTGCGACGTCGAGTTTTGCGTTTCTAACAGAGAAGGAGAGCTTATAGATGCGATTCAAAACTGCGACGCAGACGCCGTCATATTAAACGCAGGCGGCTTTTCGCATACTTCGGTGGCGATAGCGGACGCATTAAGAATGCTTAACGCATTCAAGATAGAAGTGCATCTTACTAATATTTTTGGCAGAGAGAGTTTCCGTCACGACAGCATAACCGCAGCCGCTTGCGACGGAGTTATATGCGGGTTTTCGATAGACGGATATAAAGCGGCGATAGATTTGATAAAAGCGAGGTTAAACAAATGAGAGTAGCTCTTATAGGAATGATGGGCACGGGAAAAACGGCGATAGGACCGCTCGTAGCCGAAAAACTCGGCTTAAGTTATGCCGACATAGATAATTGTCTTGTGGCTCGCATGGGTATGACTATACCCGTGGCGTTTATAACGTTCGGCGAAAAGACTTTTCACGCATACGAACACGACGTCATGTGCGAAGTAAGCTGGAGAGACGATATGCTTATCTGTTGCGGCGGCGGAGCAGCGCTGTACGAAGAAAATATGGAGCTATTGAAAGACTATGTAATAGTTCGACTTACCGCTACTCCCGAAGTTATCTACGATAGAACCAAAGACGATTTTTCTCGTCCGCTTCTTAAGGACAACAGTCCGAAAAAAATTGCGGAGATGATAGACGCAAGAGAAGAAGCATACGCACGGCATGCCGACATAACGCTTGACACTTCCGATATAGCGGTGGAGGACGCAGCGCAAACGGTTGCCGACGCAGTTATGCAGTTTTTGGAAAACAATAAATAAAAATAGCATTGAGGTGTAATTTGGAGCGCACTTTCGAGAATAAAATTAAGAGAATAAATTATAACGTTTATAAAGCAATAGTTACATACAGTTATAAGGGCAAACTGTCGGATATATACAGAGATGCGCCGCAAGAGATTCTTCCCGGTCCTCAAGCGGAAATCAGATGCTGCATATACAAAGAACGGGCAATTCTGTCAGAAAGATTTAAGCTTGCCATGTGCGACGAATCGGATCGCAAAACCGTCAAGATAATAGATATCGCATGCGACGAATGCCCGTCATCCGGTATAGAAATAGGTTCGAGCTGCAGAAGTTGTATTACGCATAGGTGTAAGCACGTGTGCCCGAAAAACGCCATAAGCATTATAAACAAAAAAGCCGTAGTGGATCACGATTTGTGCGTAGAATGCGGTGAGTGCGTGGGCGCATGCCCGTTTAATGCGATTAAATTAAATCGCCGCCCTTGTATAGTAAGTTGCGAGGCGAACGCTATTTCTCTCGGCAAAAACCAAAAAGCCGCTATCGATTACTCCAAGTGCGTGGAGTGTGGTAAGTGCATAGTAAAATGTCCGTTCGGAGCGATAAGCAACGTTTCGTTGTTGCTCAAAACGATAGATTTGCTCAAAAACAAGCAAGGCAAGGTTTATGCGATTTATGCGCCGTCTCTTGCAGGGCAGTTCTCGTATGCCGTCACGTCTCAATTGGTGGCTGGTATGAAAAAAATAGGGTTTGACGAAGTAATAAACGTGGCTGTCGGCGCAGAAGAAGTACTGCGTGGAGAAGTAAAAGAAGCAGATGAAGCGGGAGTTTTGCTGTCATCCTGCTGCCCGGCTTTTGTTAAATACGTAAAGAAAAACTTGCCTTTTGCGGAAGGTATGTTGTCTAAGCAAAGCTCTCCCATGATTACGCTTGCCCGTCGAATTAAAGCGGAAGATAAGAACGCAAAAATTGTTTTTATATCTCCGTGTACGGCAAAAATCAATGAAATAAAAGACAGCGGCTGTGTAGACAGCATGCTTTCGTTTGAGGAATTGCAAGCGTATTTCGATGCTCTTGAAGTCGACGTTTCCGCTCTACCGAAAAACGAAAAAGACAATTCGTCGTATTACGGACGTATATTTGCTCGCAGCGGCGGACTGGCGGAAGGCGTAAAAACTTTTTCAAAAAAAGGCTTGCGTGTTTGCGTGATGCAGGGATTAAAAAATTGCAAGTACGAATTGCTTAAATTGAAAGCGGGTAAGGCTGCTGCCGAGTTTTTCGAAGGAATGGGGTGCGACGGAGGTTGTGTAAACGGTGCATTGTGCAATTGGAGAGATAATCGAAGTAAATCGCTTAACTGCGATTACTCGGTAAAAGGCAGAAAAAACGATTTCCAAGGAGAATAAGTATTAGATAACACAATATAGAAGTGTTTTGTGCGGGAGAATGGGGTTTTCTAAAGATTTGAACAAAAGCTGCAGCATTGGCAAAAGAATGTCGAGTCACTGCAGTGGAATTTAATCGGCTGCGAGAAGTTGGTCAAAATAAATTGCATACATAAAGAAACGAGTTCGGTATTGTGCCGAACTCGTTTCTTTATTGCTTTGATTTTTCGTTAGTTATGGTCGGCGTAATGCGCCGAAAGGTTTTAGCATCGTTCGATTATGGCGAAATAGTCTTGAGAAAATCGATAAAACTTATGACCGTATGCGAGTTTTTGTGACAAAAAATGTTATAATTCGTTTCATACGGCGATGTATAATCGCTTAGACGAGGTGAATATGAAACGAAAACAGGCGATTACTTACATAATTTGCTTTATCCTAACCGTAATACTTTCTTTTGCTAAAATAAAAGAATTTACTCCGCTTAGCGTGGGATTGTGCGTTGCGTTGACACTGGTCGGGCTAAACGGAATGGTCGTTTCGACATTCGCTGTTGCCGCTTCATGTATAGAGTTTTCCGTAGCATCGCTTGTGTATTCGGCTGCTGCCGCCGTAGTTTGCATTGTCTTTAAATTTATAGCGGCTAAGAAAAAAATGTCCAAGTGGGCGTATGTCGGTGCTGCATTGCTCAGTCAAGTCGGTCTTGCGATATATTCAGTTATTGTGAAAATAAGCATTGTCAATGCTTTGGTATGCGCTTTTTTATCGCTAGTGTTTGCATGCATGTGTTACATGTTTGCAGTGCCGTGTATAACCAAACGGTTTAATTACAAGTTTTTGGACAGTGAGATTGCGGCAGGCGGAGTTATTATTGCCGCAGTAGCATACGGGCTGACTAATATTAATTTTCCTTTAGCACCGTTTTTCTTTTCACTTTCTACGCTTATTTCTGTCTATCTGTTCGGATTGTCCGGAGTGGCGTCTGCGCTATGTTTTGCATTAGGCTATTGCGCAGGCAGCGGAACCGAGCTTTTCGGGGCGTTTGCGCTTATGGCTTTGTGCGCATATATATTTATGCCCGCTCCCAGAGCCGTAAGCGCTGCGTCCATGCCGCTTGCGTGTATATTATACACATGTTTTTTTTCTGCGATTCCTTCGTCATACGTTTGGTGGTTAGTGTCACTTACGCTTGGCGGCGCAGTATTCGTCACATTACCGAGAAAGGGACTCGCTCGGCTGAAAGAATTTTTTACGCCGGGCAAACGAAATGCGCTGCGAGCTTTGGTGGACAGGAGCAGGTACGATACTGGCAGAAGGCTTAGCTCGATAAGCGAAATTTTTAACGAAATGAGCGTTATGATGGACAGCGAAAGAAGAACGCTTTCGGACACGCATCTCGAAGAGCTTACAGATACTTTGGTGGGAGAAACATGCGCACTATGCCGCAAGTACGACGTTTGTCTTGCGAGCGGAACGTTAAGTCAGGTGAAGTCGATTATGCTGTCGAGCATGGAAAAGGGCGGCTCTACTATATCCAATATACCGGACGGAATAAAATCCAATTGCACTAATTTAGCTTCGCTGCTTTCTGCCGCCGGGAAGATAGCCGTTTCTTACGGAGATCGCATGGCAGAAAGAAAAAACATCAACGGCGCAAAGCAAATGCTATCCGTCCAGATGAAAGGAATATCCGATATTTTATCATCGTTAGCACTGAAGGAAGCGGAGCCGCTCTGCGGTGACGAAAACTTGGAGCGACGTATTGCCGAGGAGCTTACTTACCGTTATGTAGTCACGGAAGAAGCGTTGGTTTTCGGGGAGGAAGCACCGTCCGTGATGCTGACGGTAAGAACGGAAACGCTTAACTTCGAGGTAATTTTGTCTTCGTTAAAAAGAATTTTTAATAGGGAGTTTGTTGTGGAAAAAACGGAAAAAGGAGTTAATCCGTCAACGAGTGTAATTTATCTCACTGCAAAACCGCTTTTTGACGTGGTTTTTTCTGCTGCTGCGGCTGCATTGAAAGATGTCAGCGGCGATACTCATTCGTTTATAAAAATAAACGATCGCACGTTTATGATGGCGTTATGCGACGGTATGGGTAACGGTGAAAGGGCGGCAGCGTTTTCGTCGTCAACCATTTCGCTGATAGAGAATTTTTACAAAGCCGGGTTTAGTCACAAGCTTGCGCTCAAGAGCGTAAACGATTTTTTGTCGGTGTCCGGCGAAGAAATTTACGCCACGGTGGATATCGCAGTCGTCAATCTTCTCAGCGGCGACTGCGACATAATCAAGATAGGTTCGCCGCCGTCGTATATAAAAACCGTAGATACAGTTCTAAGGGTTGAGGGACAGGCTTTGCCTATCGGCGTGCTGGAAGAAATGCGTCCGAGCGTTTTGACTTATACGTTTAAGGGCGGCGAAACGCTTGTTTTCGCATCCGACGGGATAGCTTCGAGCGATGCGCTTATAGACGTTATTAACAACGGAGACAAGTTTCCGCAGCCGCTTTGCAGACGTATGGTGGATTTTGCGCTTAAACAAAAGAAGGAGGACGACTGCACTGCAGTTGCGTTTCACATATTTAAATCGGCTTAATGCAAAAAGGAGATTATATGAAAGATTTAAATCAAACAAAAACTCAGGCAAATTTGTTGGCAGCTTTTGCCGCCGAATGCATGGCAAGAACAAAATACGATTTCTATGCAGAGAAGGCAAAAAAAGAGGGCTTCGAGCATATTTATCGTACGTTTAAAACGATTGCCGACAACGAAAGAGCTCATGCGTATATATGGTACAGATTGCTGAAAAACGCCGTGGGAACTACGGCGCAGAATCTTGCCGAAGCAAGTGACGGAGAATATACGGAATGGAGTCAGATGTATAAGGGATTTGCAGCGGAAGCTAAAGAGGAAGGATTTGACGAAATAGCCGCTAAGTTTGAAAAAACCGCAGACGTAGAGCAGGAACACGAACAAACATATCGTAAGCTGGCAGAAAATCTCGACAACGGCAAGACGTTTAAAAGGGCTGAGAGCGTAATGTGGATATGTCTTAATTGTGGCCATGTGCATTTCGGACCGAGTGCTCCGGCAGTATGTCCGCTGTGCTCGCATCCGCAAGCGTTTTTTACCGTCAAACAGTAGATGGGACGCAAAAAAACGACTCGAACGATTCGAGTCGTTTTTTTGATATAAATTACATTCGTAGTTTAACGCAAAACTTCGTAGACGTTTTCGAATATACATTGAATTTTCTCGTTTATGTACACTTCGGTTGCGTCATCGAAATAGATGTTTTTGTTAAGCGTGGATTCTATTTGCTTAAGGTCGGAACTGAGTTCTTCCATGTTTATTTCTCCGGTTTTTATTTGCAAAGCCTTATTAAGTTGACAGCGCAAGGCGTACAGCTTTAAAAGTCTGTGTTTGTCCGGCTTTGCGTCGCCGGAAAATGTATTTATTTTTGCATTTACTTCGTTAAGGATGGAAGTTACTTCATCCACCGTTTTTGCGCATTTCTTGCCGCAATGCAAGTAGTCGTAGAGCAAACACAGCCAGTAATTGTTTTCCACCCCGTCCATCATCTTGTCGTAATCGGCTTGAGTAATTTTGCCTTTGAGCGAATTAAGAATGTTCTTGGAGGTTTGCAAATACTCGATTACCTTAGGCGAAGTCTGAGTTTTGGAGTCGTGGAAATACCTGTAGGTGTAGTAAGTCGAGCCGAGATGACGATACGCTCTGGCTTTAAAGAGGAGCAGCTTGTATTTTCGGTTAGCCGTATCGCTTTTCATAAGCATGCACAACGAATCGATAAGTTCCTGCTTTCTTTCCTCGAGCTTTTGAATGTGTTGTTCGGAAATTTCGTCAAAAGCTATGTGTTTTTCTATTTCTGCGATTTTGGCTCTCTTATCGTCTGCAATTCGTTCCATTGCCTTGATGGACGGACTCGCAAGTTGTTCGTCGAGAAGCGCTATGCCTTGATGTATTGCCTTTACGCCGTCCCGAGTGTGACCTATAAGAATATTTGACCAGCCAATGAGATCGACAAAACCTTTCGCTTGCATAAGTTCGTCTTCGGCGTAGGAGGAAACGTATTTTCCGAGCGTAATGCGGTTATTATGCTGTTCGAGTTGCAGCAACATACGTTCTATGTCGTTTATGCCTTCGATGATGATGTGATTTGTCTTTATTATCTTTTCTGCGCTTGCCTTGTCGAGAATTCTGTATACGATTTCGTAAGGTTTTAACGCAGCGGAATCTGCCAAGGTTTCGGAGTTCTCTCGAATATCTTCGAGAATTTCATCGTGTGTCTCTTTCATTTTATCCACATCGGTGTTTTTTGACGGAACAAGCATATCTGTTCCTGCATGTTTAGCTATGGTTTTTGCCTTTTTCGCATCGCTGATTTTGCGATATTTGTAATCGCAACGGCGAAATTGTTTTTCGTTGGCTTTTGCGAGGCGAATAAGACTGCGGCTGTATTTGCGCGCTTTGCTGACGATGGCGGTACTTGTCATCGTTTTGCTGTTGCGTACCCATCTGGCTATAACCATAGCCAATGCGGCAATGACAAGCAATGCCAAAAGTCCGAGCAAAATATAGTTGCCCGGAGGCGTCATGTCGTCTTTAAATGCGGCTATAAGGATACCGCTGACAGCGGTGAGTAACGGTAATAAATCCTTAAGTTTGTTATCCATCGTATTCTCCTTGGTAAAATTTGACTTTTCGCAAGAGATTATATCACAATTTATTGCCTCATGCAATAAAATAGGGCAAAAAAATGCGGCAACCTAAAAAAAAGTCACCGCTGTTTTTATCAATTTTCGGATTGATCTGCCGACAACGCTTTCTGATACTCGTCTACGATGAGATTTTTGAGCGCTTCCCTCGTTTCGGTGTTAAGCGGATGCACGATATCTTTGTATTCCCCAGAAGGCATTTTCCTGCTCGGCATTGCGATAAAAAGTCCGTCGGTTCCTTCTACGACTTTGATGTCATGAACAATCATGCAGCCGTCGATTGTTATTGTGGCAATAGCCTTTAACTTGCTGTCGTCTTTTGTGACCAACCTTATTCTTGTTTCCGTAATATTCATTTTTGTATCCTCCGACCTATTGTTGATAATCACATTATAGCACTGTTTATTCACATTTGCAAGTATTTTAACACAAAAATCGTACTTATAACAAAATTTCATTTAGTGACATATAAAGTATATATGAAAATTCACTTTATTGGTATTGACGGAGTAGGGATGAGCTTCTTGGCAAAATTATGCGAAGACTTTGCAGACGTTGACGGATCTGACATTAAACGGAAAGGACATAAAGCGGAGTTTGTGGCGGGCGCCGATTTAGTAGTAAAGAGTATGGCTATAACAGACGACAACCCGGAAATAGTCGAGGCAAAAAAAGAGGGATTGCCGATAGTGGACAGAGCAAGCCTCCTCGGCGTAATCATGGACAGTTACGGCAAGAAGATAGCCGTTTCCGGCACTCATGGCAAAACCACCGCTACGGCAATGATAGCGTATGCGCTGCGTTCGCTCGAACCCACTGCGGCTATAGGCGGCAGTATAGGCGGCAAGGTGGGTATAGTCGGCAAAAAAAAGGTGTTCGTTGCCGAGGCGTGCGAATACAAAAGGAGTTTTCTTCATCTGAATCCGACTATAGGCGTAATACTTAACGCAGATTTCGATCACGTGGACTATTATCGTTCGCTTAGCGACGTGCAAAGCGCATTCAGAGAATTTGCCGATAAATGCGAAACTGCGCTAATCGGTGAAGATATAAAACGTTTCGGCATAAAGGGAAGAAAGCAAACCTTGATTTTCGGATTTACCGACGACTGCGATTATGTGGGAAAAATCGATAACGATATACTGTTTTTATTGCGTAACGGGGTGGTTAAGGACAGCGTTAGACTAAAGGTAAGAGGTAAGCATAATTATTACGATGCGCTGGCTGCGCTGGCTGTAGCCGATTTTATCGGCGTGAAAGGAAGCGACGGGTTATGCGAATTTAGCGGCGTTGATCGCCGTACGGAAACGATAGGTGCCGTTGGCGGCGTTACGTATATCAGCGATTACGCTCACCACCCGGTCGAGATCGAATGTACGCTCAGAGCATTAAAAGAAAGCTATCAAAGGACGGCTGTAGTCTTTCAGCCGCACACTTATTCGAGAACTGTAACGTTTTATAAAGAAATCGCAGCTGCGTTGAAGCTTTGCGATAAGGTTATGGTTTTACCGGTTTATGCCGCAAGGGAAAATTTTGTAGAAGGCGTAGACAGACTTGTTCCTGATGCAGGGGGTTTTATGTTTGTGCCGGACTTCGAGGCTCTTTACAGCCTTTTAGGCAAAGAAACCGTCGATTACGATGCCGTAATTTTTATGGGGGCAGGCGACGTGGACGATTTTGCGAGGGAATACGTAGCAAAGTTGCTTGCGAATGTTGACACCGGCAAAAAAATGTGATATAGTAACCGTAGTTTATTAAGCTTTTTGCGACTACGGGGGAATTATGGACCAGATAGACAGGGTGTTAAAGAACAAAGTTATAGAAGCGTCGGGTTGTACCGAGCCTATAGCGGTAGCGTACGCATGCGCTAATGCGGCGAAACTTATCAAATCCCGACCTACGTCCGTAGAGCTCGAGCTTTCTGCAAACGTCATAAAAAACGCTATGATAGTGTGCTTGCCGGGAACGCATGGCAAATACGGAATAAAACTCGCCGCAGCAATGGGTGCGCTTTACGGAAACGCAGACAAAGGACTTAACGTAATTGCCGGATTTACTACCGAGCAGATAGAGGAAAGCGAAAAATTTTCAAAAAACGTTTGCATAAAAGCCGTAAGCGGCGTGCCTCCGCTTTATATCAAAGCAAAAATCAAGACCGAAGACGGCAACGAGTCGGTTGTTGAAGTCAGCCATTATCATACCTTTATCACTCGTAAAGAGCTCAACGGTACCGTTTTGGATTCGGCTACAGCGACGGAACAGAAAAAGGTAGAGGTCAATTTCGGCATAAAAGATATATTCGATTACGTTGACGGCGGTAAAGGCGATATGGAATTTGTGGACAAGATTATCGACGTAAACGGCTGTATGAGCGATGAAGGACTAACAAAGGATTATGGTTTGCGACTCGGAAAGGCAATTATAGAGCATGACAAAGCCTATGAATTGCTCGGTAAACTCGATTACATACTTGAACGCACCACCGCTGCGGTTGACGCTCGTATGGCGGGAGCCGATTTGCCGGTAATGAGTAATTCGGGTAGCGGAAATCAGGGACTTATAGCGACCGTACCGGTGATGGCGGCAGCCGAGGCTCTAAACGTAGGGAAAGAACTGGAAAGAAAGTGCGTACTTTTGAGCAGTTTGATAGCTATATATATTAAGTCAAAACACGATGTTTTGTCCGCTTATTGCGGAGCTGCAATCGCAGGAACAGGCGTTGCCGCAGCGCTTACCTATATGATGGGCGGAAATGAAAGTCACGTGCGCATGGCGATACAAAATTCACTCGGAAATACGTTCGGAGTGCTTTGCGACGGAGCTAAAGAGACTTGCAGCTTAAAGGTAGCCAATTGCACTTTTTCGGCGGTTTACTCCGCATTTTTGGCGCTTAAGGGAAATTCACCCAAGATGAAAGAGGGTGTAATTTGTCCCGAGGCAGAAGGGACTATAGAAAACATCGCTTCGCTCGGCAAAAAAACCTCTGGTTTTTTAGATAAAGCATTGATGGAAATAATGCTCGGATAATCGGATTAAAGTATGATTTATTAGCCGTCGGAGTTTTGTATATAATCGCATGTATTTTGATGGATTCGGTCGGCTTACGAACCATAAAAAAACGTCGTTTAATTGATAAACGACGTTTTTTTGCTGTTTAGATTTACAAATTTTGCAAAAACCGATGCGTGCGATTAAGCGATTACGCATAATTTAAAAATTCACTAATCCGTGTACGGAGTTTTCGGCGGTTGAATGTCCGGTATCGACCCCGTGTATTTGATAGTCAATTCGTAGTTTTCTTCTGCGCTTTTATAATTTACTTTTATGGCAGAAAGATTATTTCCGCTAAAGACGTAAGTTCTCGTTCTTTCAAAGACGGAATTGCTTTGCATAAGTATAAGCGAATTGTTTTGTGCAAAAACATAGTCGAAAAAGCAATCGTCGGTTTCGTAAGTTCTTAAGCAGTGTTCGATGGGCATTTCGCTTGTTATGAACATGGAAACTCCGTCGTTGAGCGATGACGAGGGGTTTTTGGAAAAGTCAAAAACTTCTTCGCGCGGAATGGCAAACATAAATCGGTTTAAAAACGGATAAATTACGGATTTTGCATATGCGGTTGTTTTGCCCGAACCGCTTTTATCACCGCCGTTGTCGTTTTGAGAATATTTATAAGCAAGATAAAAGTCATTGCCGATACACACAGTCGATTCTCGTTGGGTTCCCGATTCTTTGGCAAATCCCGTGATAGAAGGGGATGTAGTGCTTACCTGCAACTTTCCGTTGTATTTGTAGCGTCGGTCTCCGCCGTCCGTTCCGTTGACGTAAGCGTATTGACCGGAAACGGAAAGTTTTGTGAGAATTTTTTTTGTAGCCAGATTGTCTTCCGAGCGAAGATCTTCGTATGTGGTAGAATCGTAATTTAGGCTAAACTTGAATGTTATTGGCGATGTTGAAATATACTGTTTTTCTCGGAGAAATTCGCTGAGTTGTTCTTTGGAAATCGGATTTTTATATTCGGGTTCTCTTGAACAAGCAAACACTACCGCAACGCTGAGAAGAGCCATAAAAATGCAAACGAATTTTTTCATAAATTTATACCTCATTATATTAACGCATTTTATATTTGTCTTTGTTGGACGGTGCAGAAATTCGTCTCGACGTAGACGCACTGATTTCTAATTTTGTAGACGTAGAAGAGGCAAGAGAGTCGCTGCTTTTGTCCGTAAATAGATAAAGCGAAAGAGTTTTAACTCTGGAAGAGCCTTCCATATACGTTACGACAAGCTGTACTTTGTCTGCGCCGCTTAATGAAAAAGCATAACCGTCTGGAACTCTGAAAAAGGACATGGTTTCGAATCGGTAAGAATCGATATATCCGTCTAAAAGGGCGGCTACGTCGAAGTTCTTTATAAGTTCTATAATGTCGTTAATGTCGCTGTTGTCGGTTAACGTATCGCAAAAATACGTTACGTTATCTGATTTTTTGATACCGCCGCTATTTTTTTGATAATCAGTATCCTTTAATTTGGTGTATATTTCTCCGTCTACGCAAGTTACCTGTCCGGACAGCTTGTTCTTTGTTATTTCGGCTCCGTCGTCTTGTGAGTTGAACGATTCGGAATTAACCGAAAAACGGAATTTTGAACGAAATTGCAGAGAAGAGAGCATAACGTTGCCGGAAATGGAAAGGTAGCTGTTATCGGAATTTTTGTTGTCCGAACTTTCCTTGTCGGACAAAGTTTGCATCTTAACTCTGTACCATTGCTCTGATATAAATTGTCTGTCGTTGTACGCTTCTCGCTCGGCGATTTCGGCGAGAAATGCGTCTTTGGAGATCTCGCTGCCGCCTATGTGCAGCGCACTTATCGATATTGCGCTATTGCATCCTGACAGCAAAAAACAAAACGACAAAATCGCTATAAAAGATAAATACATTATCCTGCGTTTCATATTGCCTCCCTCCGAAACAATAATAACATACAAACGGAAAACTGTCAATCGATTGCGCTAATTTGTCCTAAAAGCTTTTTGCCGATTAAATTTTTGCCGAAGTATTTAAGACGCACGGAGTCGTAACCTCGGGCGGACTGCAAAACGCCTTGGTCCGATTGACTTCAGATCAAGGCGAAAACGATTGCAATCGTTTTATGTCGTAACGTTTAATTTTTCTATAGTCATGGTTGTATCGCTAAACGTTACGTTGACAGACTGATTTGTGTTTATCGCAACGGTGGTTCCGTCCGAAGCGTCGATTACATAACTTCGCGTCAAAGTTCCGCTCGAATTAGCAGTTCCGCTAGCCGATAATTGGGGAGAATTAGTTCCGCCGATTACTGTTGTCATGGTGGGAATGGTGGCGTCGGTAGACGTATAATTAGACGATACCGTGATTCGATACAATCCCTCGGTAAGTGTGGCGGTAGGCGAAGTATAGGCTATACCGCTGTTGGCAGCAGGATAAACGGACGGTGCGTCAAAAGCCAAAGAGGGTCCTCCGTTAGCGGCATAAAAACTGGCGACTGCGGTCTCTGCAGCTGCTCCCGTGGGACCGGTGGGACCCGTGGGGCCGGTGGGACCGGTAGGACCCGTAGCGCCTACAGCCCCGTCAGCACCGGCAGGACCGATAGGTCCGGTAGGACCCGTAGCGCCCGTCGCCCCGTCAGCACCGGCAGGACCGGTAGGACCCGTAGCGCCCGTCGCCCCGTCAGC